>FZPS01000006.1_pt27 | contig 39242 bp, 32 predicted proteins | sample 1817821 | NCBI WGS metagenome assembly FZPS01 (sample SAMEA104158645, study PRJEB21678) | metagenome | place: Germany | collected 2015-04-21 | reverse complement strand
CACCCATCCCTTCTTTATGTTATTTTATCGACTTATTACGAATATTTTGCCTATATATCAAAAACCCCCATCCGGCTTTCGCCTGATAGGAGTTTTTCTTCAGTCTGAGTCAAGCTATTTGATAGCTTGACTTTTTTGGTTTGTGAAACCATAACGATCTGTAGCAAAAGCCGGATTTTTTGTATGCTGGTTTGCAGCGTAAGGATTCAGCCAAAAACAAAACTGACTCCGCTTGAAATGCGAAGTCAGTATATTGCTTAAGACTTAATCTTAATTGCCACAATTAGGCTTGGTTTTAGCTTTTACTATCTTTTTATAATGGAGAACAAATCACTCGACACCGCCAACAGCCGGAAAAATAACCGACTCGTTGAAAGCTTCCGTCACCCCTCCAATAATGTTTAGCGTCGCTTTATATACTTCTTCCGCATTTTTCTTGCCAAAGGATGTGGCTGTAAGCCCGTATGCCTCGGGGTTTTCCAAAGCGGCCTTGGCAGGAACTATTTCATGCACAATTCCGATGTTAGTTTTATATCTGTGAACCCATGTAGGAATTGCTTCAGCTTTTACAACAAGGCATTCACCTGTAGAATAGAGCCTAATTGTTAGCTTCACGATAAGACCGCCCTCTGTCAGACTGCTGTTTGAAAAATCCTCGCCGAGAGTGACGCGATTTTGATTAGAAACAAGGTTGCCGAGCGAGTAATAACACAGTGTTTTCTTTGTACTGTCATGCTCGTTTGTCAGTATCGCAACGTCCTGCACAACATGCGGATGGCCGCCTATTATGACGTCGACGCCAAGATTACATAGCTCCTGTGCTACCTGTTCCTGATACCAGTTGTGCTTTGTCTTATACTCATGACCCCAGTGAATGTAGAAAATAATAATGTCAGCCCCCCCGGCACGCATGGCGTCTATGTTCTGTCTGACTTCATCGTAAAACTCGTCAAGAAGGCTTAAATTGTATATGTTCATGTAACCGAGATCGCCTTCGCGTATAACCCGACCGTTGATATACCGCGGCTCCGTTATCCCGCCCGACAAATCGTCGACATAATTGAGCATACCGACCTTTACCCCGCCGATATCAACCGTCAAGCAACCGTCATTTTCCGGATCAAGCTTTGCGCCGATGTAATCGAGGCCATAATCTATAAATTTCTCCTGTGTCCGGATAAGACCATGTTTATACGTGTCATAACAGTGGTTGTTCGCAAAGAGCATCATGTCAAATCCGGCATATTTTATCGCATCGAGCGTTGAATCCGGCGCATTGAATGCAGGAAAACCGCTGTATTTATAAGCATCTCCTGCTAACGTCGTCTCAAAATTAGCAACAGCATAATCGGCTGACGAAACAAGGTCTTTTATATATTTAAACGTGTTTGTGAAGTCGTATGTGCCATTCTCACCGGCGGCTTTAGCATACTCTATCTGCGCCATGTGGAACATTATATCACCGGCTGACAAAAGGGTTATTTCTTTATAAGTGACAGGGTCCTCTTCGGTAACAATCGCATCTGTCGTGCTTGGCTCTGTATCACTGTCTTTCGTATCACCGCTCTCTGTATCACTATTTGGCACAGATTCCGTTTCACCTATTGTGCTGTCGGTATCATCTGCACCAAAATCAAAGCGCCGTGATATTATAATTCCGGAGACAATAATAAACCAGATAATAAAGACGGTGATTAATACGACAGTATAATTGCCCCCACGTCGCCGGTGATATCTTCTGCCCATACGCATCAGCAATCCTCCATTAAAAACTCCCGCGCCGTCACTTTAGACGACGCGGACATAAATATTACTTTATTTAATAGTATCATGGCACTGCTTACGTGTCAACGTTTACATAGTAAGTATATTTTACATACATTAGAAGAGCAGACCTTTTTTTATTGAAAAATTATTTATCCACGTGTTTCAGCTTCGACAAGCCTGACGCTGCAATAACGCTCGCGCAGCTTGTTTTTTTCAATTTTACCGGTCGGGTTGCGCGGAATGTCGGCGAATATTATTTTCCTCGGCCGTTTATAGCGCGGCAGCCCCAGGCAAAAATTGTTTATGTCCTCTTCTGTACAGACAGCGCCCGGTTTCAGCTCGATTATTGCCGCCGCAATCTCGCCAAGACGCTTGTCGGGAAGCCCGATGACAGCGACATCTTTAACAGCTTCGTGCGCACGGATGAAATTTTCAATTTGGACGGGATAAAGATTTTCGCCACCTGTTATAATGACATCTTTTTTGCGGTCGACAAGGTATATAAACCCCTCTTCATCCTCCATTGCCATATCGCCAGTATGCAGCCAACCGTTCTTAAGGACTTCATCGGTTGCTTGCTTATTATTATAATAGCAAATCATGACGCCGGGGCCGCGTACGCACAGCTCGCCAACCTCTCCTCTTGCGACGGGCTTGTCATTTTCATCGAATATCATCGTTTCCCACATATACCCGGCTTTGCCGATAGCTCCGACTTTATGAATATTCTCAATGCCAAGGTGTACGCATCCGGGGCCTGTGGATTCGGACAGCCCATAGTTAGTATCATACTGATGATGTGGGAAACATTTGTGCCAGCGCCTAACGAGACTCGGTGGCACCGGCTGTGCACCTATGTGCATAAGCCGCCACTGTGAAAGCCTTTTGTCGGTGGGGTCTATATCGCCGCGCTCAATTGCGTCAAGTATATCTTGCGCCCACGGCACAAGCAGCCAAACAATTGTAACTCTCTCGTCGCAGACGGTGCGGATTATCCACTCAGGCTTTACCCCACGTAGAAGAACTGCCCGGCCGCCGGTGAGAAGGCTGCCAAACCAGTGCATTTTCGCGCCTGTATGATAAAGCGGAGGTATGCAAAGGAAAACGTCGTCCTTTGTCTGTCCGTGGTGCTTCTGCTCGACAATACATGCACTCATTAACGCCCTGTGAAAATGGAGAATTGCCTTCGGGAAGCCTGTCGTGCCGCTTGAGAAATATATAGCAGCATGATCGTCCTCTGTGATGTCGACAGCGGGAGCAACAGACGAGCAGTAATTCACGAGCTTATCATAGCTGTCTGCAAATTCGGGAACTTTGTCATCACCGCCTGCACAGACGAAAAAGAAATCGCGTATGTTAGCAAGGTTTCCGTAAACGGACAACAAGCGCTCCGTAAACTCAGGGCCGAATACGAGGGCTCTGGCATCTGACAGATTAAGACAATACTGTATTTCCTCCGCCGTATAGCGGAAATTCATAGGGACAGCAAGTGCTCCAGTTTTGAGAATACCAAAATAAATCGGTAGCCATTCAATGCAGTTCATAAGCAGTATCGCCACTTTATCGCCCTTCTTGACGCCGCGCGTTAAAAGAAGATTGGCAAAACGGTTGGCTTTTGTGTCAAATTCACGCCATGTCATCTCACGGCGATACCGCCCGCCGGGACCGCTTTCAATTAAGCTGTATTCCCGCCAGGAAATTTTATCGTCCGGGCGCCGCTCGGGGTTGATTTCCACAAGTGCGACGTCGTTCGGGTAAATTTTAGCGTTTCGCTCAAGCACTTCTGTTATAACCATGACTAAACCAAACCATTCCTTTTCTTTTTCATCTATTTATGTTTCTCTTGGCATCATCAAAAAATAGAGCAAAACAAAAAGCCCTCACGGAAAAACGACCACAACTGTAATCGTTTTTCTCGATGAGGGCGGAAGAACCGCGGTACCACCTCAATTCACGAGCGCCTTACGGCGCATCGCCTCATAAGGCACGTGGCGTGTCAGTGCATTTTAAAAAGCAACTGCCAGCTCCAATATGCCTTTCCGCTGAAACGGGCGGGCCCGTCGCAGCTTACTGCCGGGTTTACACTTAAAAAACAACCCCGGGTTCAGTGCGCCGCTCTCGTGATGTATTCGAAGAAGACGCTCAGCACCGCCTTACACCAACCGGCGGCTCTCTTTGGCTTGATCGTCAACTCTACTTCTTCACGGTCATTGCGTTTGTCTGATTATAACACTCAAGAGAATGTTTTGTCAACGTCTGACGTGCAAAAATTCGTGAAACATAAAGAATAAAACTATGGTGAAGGCTACTACAAGAAGTGACTTGGAATAAGCCTCTGTACTTACTTGAGCTTGCTCGTATTTCTAAATTCTAAAAAAATCAAACTTAATTTAAACACGGTGAGTGATGAGTCAGCATATGCGTCACAAAGCATTAACCTCATTTTAGAGCAACAAATCAAAAAGACAAACATACACTTAGCTTTTTATTTATCTTCGCTTGCCGGTTCTTGTCGCTTTTATTTGCCCACGCAAAACTTCGAGAAAATTTCGCTCACTATTTCTTCAGTAACTTCTCTTCCGTCAAGCGACGCAAGGTGAGTGAGAGCTCCTTCAAGCTCGCCTGCCGCTATATCGGTGGGAAGCCCGCTATCAAGCGCCGCAATCGCGCCCATAACACGCACAAGAGCACCCTTTGCCTCGTGAAATTGCCTTGCGGTGGCCAGTACAGCGTCGCTTGAGAGATCTATTTCCGTGTCCGTAAATATCCGCTCAATTTCAGCTACAAGCTCATCAAAGCCGTCGCCTTTTGCAGCCGACATAACAATGGCGGGGGTATCCGCGTCATCTGCTAAGGCTTTGTATGCGCTTATATTTTCGTCAGGTGCCGCATCAGCTTTGTTTATGACAGCAATTTTTACAGGGACGGTTGCTTTTAGAAGCTCGCTGTCGGCATCACTTGGCTTTTCAGTCGCATCAAAAACGGCAATAATAAGCTCCGCTGCGCTGATTTTTTCACGCGCGCGCGAAACGCCTATTCGCTCAATGGGATCATCTACATTGTCGACACGCAATCCCGCCGTATCGTAAAGATGAAGCAAAACGCGCCCGGCGGCGACGTCAGCGCGCAGCGTATCGCGCGTCGTTCCGGCAATATCCGTTACAATAGCGCTTCCTTCTCCGGCGAAAAGGTTAAAAAGAGTGCTTTTTCCTGCATTCGGACGCCCGCAAATGACTGCCTCTATCCCGTCGGTTACAGCTCTGCCCGTTTTGTATGTCGCGCAAAGACGGCGGAGCCTCTCAGAGGCTGCTACGGCTCCGGCGCGAAGCTCATCAGCCGTTATGTCGGCAAGATCCTCCTCCGGATAATCAATCGTCACATACGTGCGTGCAACAAGCGAGCGCAAATTTGAGTAAATATCGCTCACTTCAGCCGAGAGCGCACCGCGTGCTGTTGATGATGACAGCTTAAGCTGGCTATCTGTTTTCGCTTCAATTAACCTGCCCGTCGCTTCCGCCTGCGAAAGCGTTATTTTACCTGATAAAAATGCCCGTCGCGTAAACTCGCCAGCTTCAGCCGGGCGTGCGCCGGCAGCGAAAGCCGCCTCAAGTACGCGAGCTGTCACAAGCACGCCCCCGTGGCATGTGACCTCTGCCGTATCTTCGCCTGTAAACGAGTGCGGGGCGCGGTATATAACACAAACGCCGTCGTCTATTACCTCGCCCTCTGGCGGCATGATTATTCTGCCATATCTTGCCGTGGCATGACGCGTCGCCGCAAGCGGAGTGCTGCCCGCCGGGATAAACATACGCGACGCGCACTCAATAGCACCGTCGCCGCTAATGCGTATCATAGCAACGCCGCCACGCCCCCTTGGCGTTGATACTGCGGCTATAACATCCCCGCCCATATATAAAACCTCGTCTTTTCTTTGATATTTTCGCTTAATAATAGTGATTTTCTTTTCCGTCGGTGACGTCTTAACTTAGCTTTTACCCGTCAAATGGCAACAGAAACTGTACTGTTTATTAAAGTCAAATATTATTATATCAAAAAGCCAAGCCTTCTTCAAAAAAGCTCGGCTTTTTCTTTGATTTCATTTTTATATCTTGGCCAGCGCGCTTTTAACTGTATGCTCAAGCAAAACAGCTGCCGTCACGCCACCAACACCGCCGGGAACCGGCGTTATGGCTGCAGCCACCGTTTCTACATCTTTAGTGTCGACATCTCCTGTGATACCGTTTTCTGTGACATTGATGCCGACGTCAACTATAACCTGCCCAGTTTTTACAAAACTCCTATTTATCATGTGTGCGACACCGGCACAGGCAACGAGTATATCGGCTTCCCGGCATACAGCTTCTATATCGCGCGTTTTTGTGTGGCATATAGTGACCGTCGCATTCCTCGAAAGAAGAAGCATAGCAACTGGTCTGCCGATTACCATGCTGCGGCCAACAACGACGGCTCTTTTACCCACAATATCAATGCCGTAATAATCGAGCACTTCAACAACAGCGCGTGCCGTGCATGGTGCAAAACAGTCAGGGTCTCCTGAAAAAACTCCTGCTAAGTTAGCAGGGCTCATCCCGTCGACATCTTTTCCCGGGTCAATGAGCTTTTTTATTCTTTCCTCCGAGAGCCCCCGCGGGTACGGACGGAATGTCAGTATACCGTCAACGCTTTTGTCTTCATTGAGGTTTTGCAGGGCAGATTCAAGCTCCGCTTGTGAGACATCCTTTGGCAAAACATTAACTTTAACCTCAGCACCCGCCGCGCTGAATCTTTTAATAATACTTTTCTCGTAAGATATATCGCCGCCATCCTCGCCTATGCGAAGTGTGGCAAGGCAAGGCGTATTCCCCTGTGCCTTCAGCTTTTCAATCTGCGCCGTGGCGCGCTCAACAATTGCCGCGGCAACAGGCGCTCCTTTCATTATCATCATACCAGCGTCCATTCAGGCAAACTCCCCCGGTGACATCGATTTATTTGCTATTTTCTCGAATCTGCGCTTCGATTTCAGCGTAGATTTTATCGCACACAGCCCGATAGCGTGCTATAAGCGCCTCAGCTTCCGCATCGGCCGCCGCCGCATATTCTCTGTCCGTCATTAAAGCTGTGTTGATGTATACATTCATTGCGGCGCCATCCATTGCTGCGCGGCAAGCAGCGGCTGCAACAGCAACATCGCTTATGACAAGCTTTGAGCATTTATGCGAAAGTTCCTCTATTAGCTCAACTACCTCGCCTATACACCGCAGCATTTCAAGCGGTGCCGAGCATGCCAGACGAAGCGCCGCTTCAAGCGTTTCCTCACGCCCCGGCGTGCCCTTCGGTATTGAATAAGCGCGTGATAGCGGCTCGAAAACATCGGCATCGCGCTGAATGAGGTTTAAAAGTTCCTCCGACTTTGCTTTTGCTTCTTTTATTATCCTTGAAAGGTCTTCTTCATACTCAGCAAACTTTTTCTTGCCAGTCGTAAGGCTTGCCGCCATTGAGCAAAGAGCAGCACCGACAGCACCAACAAGAGCACTTGCGCCGCCGCCGCCCGGCGTCGGTGCGGACGATGAAAGCTCACCTATAAATCCGCTCAGCGTTTTTTCTTTCATATTCATATTCATATCCATAGTTTTACACGCAACCCCGCTGTTTTTACTTACACATCATATTATAACGATTTTTTACCCCTCATCAATGCTGTTTTCTTTTCATCCAATCATCGCGCGTAAGAGTGTATTTCGCATCATCAAAAGTCTTGTCAAGCTGTACTGCCACGTATTTATCATTCTTAAAAAATTTAAAACCGCATTTTTCAATAACACGGCGTGAGCGGTTGTTTTCGATAAAATGCCCAACTGTTAAAAGGTCAAGTCCCAGTGTTTCAAAGCAATATTCAATGACGTGCGTAACAGCTTCCGTCATAAGCCCGCGCCCCCAGTAGTCTTTTGAAAGAACATATCCGACCTCGGCAATGTCAAGACCCTTGAACTGCCCCTCTTCCTCCGCCCAGGATTGATGAAGCCCGAGAGTGCCGATAACATGCCCTGTCTCATTATCGACAATCGCAAATACATTTTTTTCAGCTAAAAACATGGCAATAATATTTTTTGTTTCTTCAATGCTTCCGTGATGCCGCCAGCCTGCAGCTTCACCGACGCCGGGAACGGACGCATATGCATACACATCTTCCGCGTCATCATCCTTTATGGGGCGCAGTGTCAGACGGGGCGTTTTAATTATCGTGCCTGTTAAGTCGATATGATAGGGCATATTTTTACTCTCCGTTATATTTAATTTTTATTAATTCGCAAATATGTTTATATTCTAATCGTATTTTTTGTGTTTTACAATCCTTCCTCAATATAATTATAAAATATCTCACTTTAGAACTGCAAACTTTTAAAAGCGAGGATGGTTTTATAATACAAAATAACATTTTTTGTTTCCTTAATGTTCCGCAAGGCAACATTTTTGATTCTTTTTTTTCATGCCTTTGTTTTGTCTTTAAGGCACAGCATAAATAAGCCCCCGATAATTGCTTTATTCGATTGACAATAAGAAATACATGTGACATAATGGTTTGAGAAGCATTATTATGCAGATACAATAGTGACGGAGGTAACGCAATCATGTTCTTCCCGGATTATTACAAAACGCATAAGATACTGCATGTTGGCTGTGAAGAGCCTCGCGCATATTTCATCCCATACGAGTCAAAAGCAGCCGCAGACCGAAATCTCCGCGGTCAAAGCTCGTTTTTCAAATCTCTTTGCGGAGACTGGGATTTCCGTTATTTTAAATCGGTTCTTGAAGTGCCCGATTTTACAGTCCCAGGATTTGACTGCTCCAATATGGACAAGCTGACAGTTCCGATGAACTGGCAAATGGAGCTTGGCCGTGGTTACGACGTCCCTAACTACACAAACGCAAACTATCCGTTCCCCTGCGATCCGCCCCATGTGCCGGATGATGTCCCCTGCGGACTTTATATCCGCGACTTCTCTGTTCCGGCAGAAGTTCTCAAAGAAAAGGAGATATTCCTTAACTTTGAGGGCGTTGATTCAGGTTTTTATGTATGGATCAATGACACGTTCGTAGGATACAGTCAGGTCAGCCATCTGACAAGCGAATTTAAAGTAAGTAAATACTTGAAAGCAGGCGAGAACACAATTAAGGTGCTCGTGCTTAAATGGTGTGACGGCACATATCTTGAAGACCAGGATATGTGGCGCATGTCAGGCATTTTCCGCGAAGTTTATCTTCTTTACCGCGACAAGAAGTATATCCGCGACATTTTTGTCAAGACACCGCTCGCTGATGACTTTGCGTCAGGCGCGCTCACGATTGAGCTTGATGGTATCGGACTTGACGCTGTAAATTATGAATTCTGCTCACCGACAGGAGAAACAATCTCTGAGGGTGCTATCACATTTGCTGACGGCAAGGCTGCGGCTGAAATACCCGTCGCCCCTGTTTTGCTCTGGAGTGATGAAACACCGACTCTCTACACCCTTTATCTTAAGAGCGGAACAGAGTATATTCGTGTTCCCGTCGGATTCAGACGCATTGAAACGAAAAACAAGGTTGTTTATATAAACGGCAAGAAGGTTAAGGCAAAGGGCGTAAACCGCCACGACAGCCATCACCTGCTCGGACACGCAACTCCAGCCGATCACATGATGCGTGACCTTCTCATCATGAAGGCGCACAACATTAACATGATCCGTACAAGCCACTATCCGAACGATCCGCGCCTGCTTGAGTATTGCGATCAGCTTGGTATATACGTCTGCGACGAAACAGACATTGAAACGCACGGCATGCGCCCGTGGAACAGGCTTTCCGATGATCCTGATTGGGAAGAGGCCTACGTTGACCGCTCCCGCCGCATGGTAGAGCGCGATAAGAACCATCCGTCGGTCATAATCTGGTCACACGGAAACGAAAGCGGTATCGGACGCAACCATTATGCGATGACAAAATATGTCCGTTCGCGCGACAACACACGCCTTATTCATTATGAAGGCGCTTGTATCGGTCATAACGGCGGTGTTCAGGCTGTTGGGCTTGTTGACCTTGAGAGCAATATGTATGCAAGCCCCTCCTACTGCATTGAGTACTGCAAGAACAAAAAATTCACTCTTCCTTACTTCCTTTGCGAGTACAGCCACGCGATGGGCAACGGTCCCGGTGACCTCGCCCGCTATTGGGAGATAATATACGCGCACGACGAATTCTTTGGCGGCTGCGTATGGGAGTTCACCGACCACAGTGTCGCAATCGGTGATAAATACAGAAACCCGTCGTTCACTTACGGCGGTGACTTCGGCGACAAGCCGAACGACGGCAACTTCTGTGTCGACGGCCTCGTTTACCCCGATCGCCGTGTTCACACAGGCCTTCTTGAGCTTAAACAGGCTATCAAGCCATTTGCTATTGAGGCAAAAGACATATCTGCCGGAAAATTTACGGTTAAGAATCTCCGTTACTTTACAGATCTGCGCGATCTTGACCTTTACTGGTCACTTGAACGCAACGGCCGCGAAGTAGCGTCGGGCATAATCCCCTCGCTTCCGATAGGCCCGCAGCGTCAAAAGACCTTTACTGTTGATTACGGCGGCGTTCGCCTTTACGGCAACCTTTACCTCAACATCAGCCTCCGCACAAGAGCTGCAACACCGTGGGCTCCCGCAGGATACGAAGTCGGCTTTGAACAGTTTGAGGTTCCGGCAGCCGAGGTTATTTCCTATGAGACAAAATCATATCCGGCGCCTGTAGCGGAAGTCGGCGACCGCTTTGTAAAGGTCAAGGCAGATGAAACTGCTTACACATTCGATCTCGCACACGGATGCGTTTCAGAAATCGTCGACAACGGCAAATCTTTGATTACACAGCCGATTGTACCTACAGTATGGCGCGCCCCCACAGACAACGACCGCAACGTCAGGTGGAATTGGATGAGATTCGGATATGACCGCGCATTTGTAAAATGCTATGAGGCAAAATTCCTTGGTATCGATGAAAAGGCCGGCACTGCATCCATATTTGCAAAGATTGCTCTTGGCGGTTACACAGAAGTGCCGATTCTTAAGGCTGATGTGCTCTATACTGTCAGCGGATGCGGAAGCCTTACAATTAAGTATGACGTCAATGTAACAAACCACGATATCAGGGATGGCAGGCGGGTGACTTTCTTGCCGCGCTTCGGAATTGAGCTGAAAATGCCTGAGGGCACCGAGAATATGAGCTACTTCGGCTACGGCCCATACGAAAGCTATTCCGACAAGCATCTTGCCTCACGTATGGGTGAATTTAAATCGACAGTCCATGAAAACTATGAGCCGTACATTTTCCCGCAGGAGAACTCGAGCCACTGGAACACAAAGTGGGCTATCGTTTCATCCGTTGCCGGTCACGGCCTCATGTTCACAGCAGGCGGCAATCCCTTCCACTTCAACGCAACACATTATAGCCCCAAGCTTCTCACCGAAACTGCCCACCACTACGAGCTTGTCCCCGAAAAGGAGACAACGGTCAACATCGACTACAAGCAAAGCGGTATCGGTTCCAACTCTTGTGGGCCCGGGCTTGCAGAAGAGCATCGTTTCACAGAGAAGGAATTCACCTTTGAGGTAACAATAAAGCCGGTCTTTGCAAACGAGGCGTCACCTTACGAATTGATATAAAGCTAGAATGTTTATACAATAAGAAAAAAAGAAGCGTTCTTTTAGGACGCTTCTTTTTTATTCGATTTTTATGCGATAATTAAATTTTTGTATATCATTATTTTGCATAATATATTATGGTTATGTTATATTAATTTAATTTCCCATAACAGAGAAAGGGAGCGGGGGCGGCATTTTACTGCTGTTGTCTCCGCTTGGTTCCGACAGTATGAAAGACGATGTGGATCTTACGGCGGGCACAGTTGATGAGGCCACATCAAATGATACTGTTACAACAAAGCCTGTGAAAGAAGATAAGGAATCTTATGTCTCTGATACATATGAGGACACAGAAATAAATACAGACACAACAACAGCGACATTCGATACTGATACACCACCCGATACTGATAATTTCCTTATCACTGACCCCACAACCGAAACTGTAATTGAAACAACAAAAAAACCGGAATCTTATGAAACAAAACCGCAGGGGAGCAGCAACACTACATATAATACGGAGAGGGAGAAACCAAAAGAGACCGAGACCGGCGCGGTGACAACTCAAGGGGATGTGCAAAAATACGCCAAGAGCGTTCCGGTATTTATACCATCATATATTGCCGGACTCTGAAAGACAAAGATACATGCCGAACAATGAATACACGACGCCCCTTAGCCTGTTTTCAAGTCATATGGAGTTTTTATATAAAGAAGGCTATACCGTCGTTAATATACATGATGTTGTAGCTTTCGTCCGCGGTGAGGTTAATCTGCCCCCAAAAAGCGTTTGCATAACATTTGACGATGGATACCTGAGTAACGCCATCTTTGCCGCACCTATACTGCGTAAATACGGATTTCGTGCGTCTGTTTTTGCTGTAATGGGTAGCTTGTCGGAGACTAAAATAAGCGAAACTGACATCGACTTCAGTAAACTTCAGCGGTTGTCGCTTGACGACGTCACCCTTAACAACGACGTCTTTGATATCATGTGCCATACATATAAGCTTCATAAAAACCTGACAAATATCCCCCATGATGACATAAAGAGTGACCTTGCGCTTGCAAATGATCTTATAAAAACGCATACTTTGCTTACCCCGGCGGGGGATATAATGATGAAATAAAAGAAATCGTTAAAAACGCAGGGTTTTTAGCTGCGTTTACAACAGAGGAGCGCGCATGCAAGCCGGGGGATGACATTTACGCGACACCAAGAATCGGCACATATTCGTATACAACCATAAATAAGCTAAAAGCAATACTTAAAGGCAAGTAATCAGCTGACCAAAAAACAAACCGAGCCCTAAATAGCTCGGTTTCATTCTTTTAATCAGATGTTATTGAGTAAAAATAAGCCTATATTTTCCCCCACACAGATAAATGATGTTAATACTTATGTTACTGCTATAAAAACCGGGAATGCTGCACACAGCAACACAGCTGATATTACAAAAAACCGTATCTTTGAAGCTCGCTTCTTATGCGCGCTTCATTTTCAGGTGTAGGCTCGCACAGCGGTAGCCGTATGTCAGGGCGGCATAACCCCATCATAGCGCACGCCGCTTTCACAGGTATCGGGTTTACCTCGCAAAACATCGCGTCAATGAGCCCGGCGAGATGCTTTTGAATTGTTGCGGCCCCGCTTTCATCCCCACTGAAGTGGCGGTCGCATATAAGCCTTGTTTCGGCTGGGGCGACGTTTGATATGACGGATATTACGCCCTCCCCGCCCACCGCAAGCGTTTCAGCAATGAGCTGGTCACAACCCGTGTAGATAGCATATTTGTCGCCAAGTTCATTTATTATATCGACAGCAGCCGATAACCGTCCCGACGCTTCCTTTACGCCAACGATGTTTTCATGGTCGGACAGCGCCCTGTAAACGTTCATCGGTATATCGACGCACGTGCGCCCCGGCACGTTATATAGTATCGTCGGAATACTGACAGCGTCGGCTATCGCCGTAAAGTTTCGTATAAGCCCTGTCGGCGTAGCCCTGTTGTAGTATGGCGTAACAAGAAGTAAAGCGTCTGCGCCCACATCCTCCGCCATCTTTGATTGTGTTACGGCATGGTCGGTGTCGTTTGACCCCGTACCAGCTATTACTGGTATGCGCCCATCGACGATTTCAACCATGCGCCGGACACACCCGATATGTTCGTCATGTTTTAGCGTTGGCGCTTCGCCTGTCGTCCCGCAGACGACGATGGCGGAGACCCCCGCCTTAATTTGTCTTTCTGTCATCTCCCGCATTGCGCCAAAGTCGACCTCACGCCCCGAAAACGGCGTTATAATTGCCGTTGCAACACCGCGAAAAACTATTGGCTTTCCCGACGGCAGTGACATATCAAATTTATTATTACCCACTTTTATTTTAACACCCCAGTACAAAATCTAAAATCGCAGGCGCTGTTGAATGTAGTGCCGCGATGTATTATAATACCGTATAATTGCTTTATAAAATAAATACCAGGGCGCACCTCCCCTTTCCATATTATGAATGGGGTTAAATGTACGTCACACGTAAGCACGAAGGGATAAATAATGAACGAACCGATTACAAACCCGCTTCCAAAAACAAACTTAAAAAAAAGTGATTTTTACTATGAGTTGCCACCCGAACTTATAGCCAACACTCCCGTGACGCCTCGTGACTCATCCCGCCTTATGTATTTAAACCGCGAAACGGGAGAAGTCAGCCATTCAATTTTCCACAACATAGGGGAGTTTTTGCGTTCAGGCGACACGCTCGTCATAAACGAATCAAAGGTTGTCCCCGCCAGAATAAACGGCACATCATCACGTGGCGGCGACATTGAGCTTTTGCTTTTGCGCCGCTCGCAGGACGACCCTGACACGTGGGAATGCCTTGCAGGCCCCGGCAAGCATGCCAAACCCGGCGACACGCTGACGTTTGGCGAACGGTCGCTTATTGGCAACGTCAAGAGCATAACGGATGGCGGATGCCGCATTGTCTCTTTCTCATACGATAAAAATAAGTATCATGATATTCTTGCAGTCCTTGACGAGGTGGGAGTAATGCCGCTCCCCCCATATATAAAAGAAAAACTCACCGATAAAAACCGTTATCAGACTGTTTACGCAACAGTTGAAGGATCGGCTGCGGCGCCGACGGCAGGGCTTCACTTCACCGAGGAGCTAATGAAATCGCTTGAAGCGTCGGGGATTGTGTTTGCCCGCGCTTTGCTTCATATCGGTCTTGGCACTTTCCGCCCGGTACGCGAGGAAAACATCGCCGACCATGTCATGCACACAGAATATTTCAGCGTCTCACCTGAGATGGCGGAGCTGATAAACAGCCGGCGGCGTGCCGGCGGGCGTATCATATGTGTCGGCACAACGTCTTGCCGTGTACTTGAAAGCGTCGCTGACGACGATGGTATCGTGCATCCGATGTTAGGAGAAACGGGCATATTCATATACCCCGGTTATCGTTTTAAGGTTGCAGACGGTCTTATAACAAACTTCCATCTGCCGGAAAGCACTCTCATCATGCTTGTATCTGCCTTCGCCGGCAGGGAAAACACGCTGAATGCATACGAGATTGCCATACGCGAAAAGTACAGGTTTTATTCCTTCGGAGATGCAATGATTGTCCTTTAATTGCCGCTGATTTTGAAAACAATTTATCGCTGCAAATAAGCCGCAAAAATGCGGCTTATCTATTATGATTATTTAATAACAGCTATCTTTTTGTTTGAAAGCGTACAGCTGCAGTAAAATAGTTCCTTTTTTATCGTACCGTTCCTTGCAGAGAGTTTTTTGCATTGCTGCGCTAAAAAAACAAAGCAAATGCGCTATAAAGCGTAGCACTCTTCCTCTCCGCTTGATAAAAACAGTGTAGCAGTGTATAATTATCCTTATTAAATATTGATATTTTTAACCGAGCGGGGATATCCTTAATTACGTTGTCATATTTCAGTTAATCCTTTTTATCATTTGATGCAGAAACTCTTTTTCTGCTATAAAATAAACTCTCCGTTTGGGAGCACAATCTGATATGAACGAAAAAAACAAAGGAGCCGTCACCATAGCCATCACCGGCGCGACGGCAACGGGGAAAACAGCTCTTGCCATAGCTTTTGCCAGCCGTCATGGCGGCGAGATTGTATCATGTGATTCTATGCAGATTTATCGCGGAATGGACATTGGCACAGCAAAACCGACGAGAGATGAGCTTGCCCTTTTGCCGCATCATATGATAGATATTTTAGACCCCGGCGAGCCTTATTCATGCGCCCGATATGTAAAAGAAGCGAGGGCTATAATAAATGACATAATATCTCGCGGGCGTCTGCCGATAGTCTGTGGCGGAACGGGGCTTTACCTTGACGCTCTCATTTCAGGCAACGTGTTCTCTGAGGAGCCGGACTGGAGCGATACAAATGAGATACGCTCGTCGCTGCTTCAGTATGCACAGGAGCACGGCGCCAAAGCACTTCACCGCCGTCTGTGCGATGTTGACCCAGAGGCAGCAGCATCCATCCACCCGAACAACATCCGGCGCGTCGCCCGCGCGCTTGAAATATACCTTACAACAGGTGTGACAAAGACAAGCTGGGATGCAAGATCGCGCACAGGTGAAAACGCTCTGCCCGCGCTTGTTATCGGGCTTCGTTTTGCCGACAGAAATCTTCACCGCCGCATTATTATGAAGCGCTGCGAGAAGATGTTTGACACCGGTCTTGTCGATGAAGTCCGCCGTTTATATGAAGCAGGTAAACTTGCCACCGGTACGGCGTCGCAGGCGATAGGTTACAAGGAAATTATACCGTATATATTAGGACAATCATCGCACAAGGAGGCGCTTGCCTCCCTTTACACAGCCACATGCCAATACGCAAAACGCCAGGAAACGTGGTTTCGCCGGCGCGATTACGTACACTGGATTGATGTTGACGATTATGCAACCGGCAATAGACCGTTTGCGGATCTTATAAGTCTTGCTGAGGGTATTTGCTTCGGCAACACATAAGCTCATACGCGAAAAGAGGTGGTATTACGAACAAAGATTACCTAAAAAGCGTGCTCTCCTACTTCGTGTCGTCACTTATAGCTATCGCTATGATAATCTATATCGGGTATCACCTTATAAGTGGGCTCGGGCAGGATATCACAACGGTCGCGGCTAACATCGACACATATGTCGAGTCCATCACGTTCAATGCCTACATCATGCGCGATGAAGAAACGCTTTACACCGCATCAAACGGCACGCTTAACCGACTTGTCGCAGACGGCGAAAAAGTAGCCGCGGGATGTGCTGTTGCCGACCTTTATTCAATGGGCGACACTAACCTTCGCGCTGTAATTGAAGAAATAGATGAAAAAATCGAGGCTCTTGTGTCCGTTACAAAGAGCGCTTCATATTCGCTGCTTTCGGATATTCATAAAATAGACGCGCAAATATCGGAAATCCTCAGAAGAATTCGCAAGGACACGGCGGAGCGCAACATTGGCGACACGTTGCTCGCATCAAAGGAACTTTTAGCTGTTATTAACCGCCGCCAGCTTATCACAGGCGAGTCGGACGGCTTCGACGATGAAATCGTTGAGCTGTCCCGTCGCCGTGAAGAGCTTATCTCGCGCATGTCAGGGCTTGCAACGACCGTAAAAACGACAAAGCATGGTTTTTACTTTTACGAAACCGACGGCTATGAGAAGATTTTCAATGCAAGGAAAATCCCTGATTTGACAGTAGAAGGCTTTTATGAGCTGATAAATTCGGAGCCGAAGCAAAATCCGAGTGAAAAAGGCTTCGCAGCCGGTAAAATGGTGTATGACTACATTTGGTACGCTGCCGTACCTACGGAAAGGGGCCTTTTAGACTATTTTACAGAGGGGCAACTATATAATGTGACGTTTACGGGGAGCGGCACGTCGCTTTCCATGAATCTTGATTCTATCATCCTCTCAGAATCTGATGATGATCCGCGCGCCGTCTTAATTTTCAGCAGTACCGTCATGCCTCGAGGTTTTGACTACACTCGAATGCAGCAAATCTCCGTTGATGTCGCTTCTTACACAGGTCTGCGAGTGCCGCTATCTGCCATCCGCATTGAAAACGGTGTGCGTGGCGTCTACATACTTTATGGCGACACGGTTTATTACCGTCGAATAAATATTATTCTGAAACGCGAGGGTTATGTTCTCTGCTCAGAGGATCCGCTGGCAGGAGATGACTCACAAAAAGATGAGTCGCCAGAGGCAAAAATCCCGTACCTGAAGCTTTATGATACAATAATAACTCAAGGGAAAAACCTTCATGACGGCAAGATAATAAAGTAATCCGTTATATTTAATAAAACGGAGGAATAAAAAAGTTCGGATGATCATAAAGGGTTACGATACTGATGAACTAAAAGCAAATTTCGAACGAGTTCGCTCTTTGATTTCCGAGGCAGCAGCAAAATCACCAAGTAAAAAGCCGCCGACGCTTCTTGCGGCGACAAAAACAGTTCCGGTCGAGGTCATAAACTATGCAGCAGAGCACTTTGGTCTCACGGATATTGGTGAAAACCGCGTACAGGAGCTAATGGAAAAGTATGATTACCTCGACCCGCGCCTGCGCGTCCATTTTATTGGTAATCTTCAAAGAAACAAAGTCAAATATTTAATCGGACGCACAGTAATGATACATTCCGTCGACAACAGCGAGCTTGCAGCCGAGATAAGCCGGCGATCTCTTAACGCCGGTATTGTGACAGACGTGCTCGTTGAGATTAATATAGCTGAGGAAGCGTCAAAGAGCGGTGTTCCCCCCAGCGAAGCACTTTTTTTTGCAGAATCAATAATGAAATATGAGGGTATACGTGTTCGCGGTTTTATGACAATGGCGCCTGCAGGCTTGTCAGATAAGGAATATCACAAATATTTTAATAAAACTTATCGTATTTTTATTGACTTTTCGGCAAAAAAATCGGATAATATAAGAGAGCCTGTGTTATCAATGGGAATGAGTGGCAGCTTTATTGCTGCTATTGAGGAAGGCTCGACTGTTGTCCGTATCGGGACGGCTCTATTTGGCAGACGCCGATGCGATATTTAAAATATAATACCGGGCAAAACATCCGGGAGGATAAATATGATTCAAAAAATAGTTGGCCGCGGATGGCATATGAAAAAGTAAAATGTCAGCACTGGTATATTGACTAACAATAAAACATTATAGATTATAATTGAGCCGCATGTGCGGTGAAAATGACGGCAAAAAAACAGAGAAATAACCGTGACGCAGGACGGCGGATTAATAAAGAACGGAAGAACATCCGGGAGGATATTAAATATGGGACTCATGGATAAGATAAAAAGAATAGCGGGCGGTAACGAGTACGATAGCAACGGTTACGATGAAGATTACTATGATGACCTCGGCGCAGATCTTTACGATGCCGATCCACAGGAACAGCTTCAGAATATCCCGCAGCAGCCTGATCAGCCTACCCCTCCTCCGCAGATGGGTGGTTACGGCGGCGGTTCCATTAACAGCGGAATAAATCTTGGCGGCCCTGCACTTCAAATGAAGGTCGTGCGTCCAGAAAGCTTTACAAGCGTTTCCCAGATTGCCGATCACCTATTAAGTCAGCGGACAGTCGTTCTTAATCTTGAAGCTACAAATAAAGAAACGGCTCGTCGTTTAATTGACTTCTTGTCCGGCGTTGCCTATTCAATCGATGGTCAGCTCAAGCGCATTGCAAATAACGCATACGTTATCACGCCCAGCAATGTTGATGTGTCGGGTGAGCAGCTTCGTGAACAGCGCAAGAGTTCGCAGTCACAACAGCCTGGGGAGCCGGACGACACGTATTCATTCTGATATAACGCACCGCGCATTTATTGATTATCACAGAGCAGCGCAAGCGCTGCAAAGCATCTCTTGGCGATGTATAGTATAAGACCATCGTACACAACATAAACAAATACCCGATCCGGTAAATCTGCCGTATCCGCGCAAAAGAGTACTGGCGGATACGGCATTTTTACTGTATGGAAAAGCTTTTTAAAGGAAAGGTGGATAGTTTGACCGAGATTATCGAAATCCTCAGAGCAACTATTTTACTACTTGTACAAGCATATATGATTGTAATGCTTATCAAGGCTCTCATGTCGTGGATGCCGATAGACAAGGAAAACACTCTTTACCGTTACGTTACGACCATAACCGAACCGCTTGTTGCGCCAATACGGCGACTGCTCTCCCGCATACCGGCCTTGTCAAGAATACCGTTTGACATATCTTTCATCGTTGCATATTTTTTAGTATACATTATATATATCATACTCACATCCATATGGCCGTAAATATTATGAAGCAAAGCGGCACTGATGATGCTCTTGCTCTCTTGCGAGCGCGTGTTCTTGAGCTTGCACAAAAAGCCGACACACGCTATGAAATCACACATGGCGTTTTTTATAATTCCCGCGAGGCATACCATGCGGCGGCAGCGCTTACCTCCGCGGGTTATCGCGGGCGTTTCGTTTTATGGGGCGGTTATCCGAATGCAGAACGCCGCCGTGCGTTTGTCTTACCGGAACATATGTCACTGAAGACAGAATCCGACCCGGACATCGCAGGACTTTACCCTGGCGATTTAGGCAGCTCTCCCTTGCCGGAGCAGTATATGGAAGCGGCCTCTTTTGCTATTACACCGCTCCGCGTTGACGGAAGCGGCTACCGGACGCTTTCCCACCGAGATTTTCTTGGAGCTATACTTGCCCTTGGCATTAAGCGAACCGTCATTGGAGATATAATAGTTGATTCGGACGGTGCCGGCGCTGTCGTTATTGCAGATTCAAAGATTGCGTCATTTATCTCTTCGGAGCTGAAACGCATCGGCTCTGACACCGTAAAAACGTATATTTCTCCGCTGCCCGATGGCTTCTCCGGGGGCCGCAGAACAGAACGGATAATAGCTCCCGTCTCTTCCCTGAGAGCCGACTGTGTAGCAGCAGCCCTTACAAAGTTATCGCGGGAGCGGGCAAAGGAACTTATCATGTCAGGTGTCGTGGAGCTTAATTATGAAACAATAACAAAACCTGATATAATAGTTGAAGATGGGGACATACTGACAATACGTGGACATGGTAAATTTATCATAGGAGATATTGACGGCACAACGCGCCGCGGACGGTTGCGGTTGTGTGCCGACAGATATATATAGCAAATAAATTTTTTAAATATAAAAGCGGGGGTGACTTCTTTTGCTTTTACCTCACGAGATAAACATACGAAATAAAGCATTTTCCCGTGCCTTAAACGGATATTCACAAAACGAAGTTAATGCTTTTCTTGATTATGTTGCGGGAAAATATGAAGAGTTATACAACGAAAGCATTGAGCTTTCAGGCAAGCTTGATGCTGTACAAAGGGAGCTTGACAAATATCAAAAGGACGAGGAAAAACGAGAAGCGGAGATAAAAAAGCTGCTTTATGACGCGCAGCGTGTCGCCGCTGCTATAATAGCCGAAGCTGAAGAAAAAGCGCAGAAAATAATAGATGACGCGGAAAATACGGCTAAAGAAAGGCTTTCCACCTCGGCGAAAGATCAGATAATAAACGATGGCAAACTATCACGTCTTTATAATGAAGCTGAAAAGTTCCGCGCACAGCTGATTTCTTTGTACGAAGCGCGGCTCCGTGAACTAAAAAAAGAAACCTTTACTTCTGTGGCTGCCGATGCTATTGATGATAACACTGCAGTGAGTGCACACACAAATTTTGTCATCGATACGGGCGATGATAACGATATTGACGGCGCACAGGAGAATGCTGTATCCGAGGAAGAGATAAACAAAGAGATAGAGATACCGGAAAGCGCATCTTATGAGGTAGGTGCTGAGCTAAACGAAGAAAACGCAGAGCAAGGCTCTGCTGAGCAGGGATCTGTTGAGCAAGGCTATGTTGAGCAACCCTCAGAAGAAGAAAGCTCTGAGGAGCTGTTGTCACAAGATATTCCCGCTGATGCGTCGGACGGGGCATACATACAGGCAAATACAGAGCCAGTGTTAAATGAAAATGAAACTGAGCCTGCCACGGACAATGATGTGCCCGCAACTGATGCGCCAAGCACTGACTTTACCGATAGCGAAGACGGTTCTGAAATTGAGGAAGTGCTCTGCATCAACGGAGGTGCTGATACCGATTATTCAGAGCTAACACCATCACCGTATGAACGCTCTGAAGAGGAGGTGTCGGCGTATGATCTTTACTCCGCCGATTCAATCGATGATGAGAAAGAAGAAAATCTGCCGGATAATTTGGCGATGACATATGAGAGTGTGTCGGATGACGCCGACATTGAAAGCAAATCTTCGTTAGCAGACACAGGCAGCTTTGAGTTTGTTGTTGTGGACGACAGCCCGCAAACCGAATTTATTGTGCCAGAAGCAGAAGTTAGTACTGATGCCGAGATTGACATCCCCGATATTACTGACACAACTGACGATGAATACAAAATAGTTGACATAGATATAGACACAGATGAGGCTGTATCTACGGGCATTCGTGACAGCAGCGAAAATGAAATCAAAAGCGACAGCGTTGAGGGGGATACCCCATTTGATGATTTTACCCTTGGTTTTCTATCTCAAGGCGCTGATGACAACCTCGCAATTGACAACGAGTTTAAAGAGGACGAAATTGAGGACATAAGTAGAAGCGCTGCCGAAGAAAAAGATATTGACACAAGCGACAGTGAGAATGTTGATAATGCCGTTGTTATAAACGAGGAGGATATAAACGACGTTGGCGACGCTGTCAATATCCAAGACAGCAAAGAAACGAGCGATATAAATATAAAAGGCAGAACTAATGGAATTAACAACCAGTTATATGGCGAAAATGATTCTGGTGAGAAAGACGTAAGTGGCGCGGCGCCGGCAGCGACGGACACATCAAAAGCAAGACGCGTTTACCGGATAAGACGTTCGTTTAAATATCCGCGTAGTTATGTTGACGCCGCAAGTTTGCAACTCGGAGATACTGCTGTTAACAATAAGGATATTGACGATGATGACCTTGTTGAACAGCTCAAACAGCGCTATCCTGAGTCGCGGCAACCGGCAGGTTCCTCTGTTTCAATTAATAAAAGCTTTGATGAGTACGATTTATTATTCAATAAGAAATAATACTATATCTTATAAATTATATAAGTGCCGCCACATATAAAAGATAAAAAAGACATATTTACAACTTGAAGAACATATAATATAGGATTTGTTTTAAGGAGACAACACTTATGATGGCAAAGGATTACACAAACACGCTAAATCTGCCTAAAACTGAGTTTTCCATGCGGGCTAACCTCCCCATAAGAGAACCAGAAATAATAAAATATTGGGATAGAATCGGACTTTATCAGAGAATGCTTGACGTGGCCGAAGGCCGTCCCAATTTTGTTCTCCACGACGGTCCGCCGTTCTCAAACGGCAATATTCACATGGGCACCGCTCTCAACAAAATTTTAAAAGATTTTATAAACAAGTGGAAGTTGATGTCCGGATACCGGACGCCATATGTTCCGGGCTGGGATAACCACGGGATGCCCATTGAGTCGGCTATCATTCGTCAAAACAAGCTTGACCGCAAAAAGATGAGCATACCGGAGTTCCGTTCCGCTTGCCAGAAGTTCGCCGAAAAATACGTAAACCTTCAGCGCGATTCCTTTATTCGCCTTGGCACAACCGGTGACTGGGAACATCCGTATCTCACGATGTCGCCGGAGTTTGAAGCGCGTGAAGTGCTCGTCTTTGGCGAAATGTTCAAAAAAGGCTACATTTATAAAGGATTGAAGCCTGTTTATTGGTGCCCGTATGACGAAACGGCGCTTGCTGAGGCAGAGATCGAACATCAGGACGAAGAATGTGAGTCTATATACGTAAGATTTAGATTAACCGATGATGGCGGCAAGCTAAAAGACGCCGTTGGCAGTGTCCCTGTTTACTTTATGATATGGACGACGACACCGTGGACACTTCCCGGCAACCTTGCTATCGCTCTGCACCCGGACGAAGAGTACGCCGTCATAAAAGCGCCGGGCGGGGTGTTTTATATTACTGCTCTCGCGCTTGCCGCTCGCACAATGAAGGCAGGCGGCATAACAGAGGGCGAATATGAAATAGTAAAAACAATGCCGGGACGCGAATTTGAATTCATGCGCGCACGCCATCCGTTCCTTGACCGAGACAGTATCGTCGTAAACGCCGATTACGTCACAATGGAAAGCGGAACAGGATGTGTCCATATAGCGCCCGGATTTGGTGCCGACGACTACATCACATGCCGGAAGTATAATATTGATATAATCGTACCGGTTGACGACCGCGGATACCAGACAGAAGGTGCGGGCAAGTTTGCCGGAATGTATTACGAGGATTCAAATAAGGCTATTCTTGATGATATGTGTGCGTCAGGCGCTCTCTTCGCCGCCGAAACGGTCACGCACAGCTACCCGCACTGCTGGCGCTGTAAGCAGCCGATTATATTCCGCGCGACGCCACAGTGGTTCTGCTCAGTCGACGCCTTCAAAGAAGAAGCTATAGAAGCTGCTTCCCACGCAACCTGGATTCCCAGCTGGGGCGCTGACCGCATAGTCGCGATGATACGTGAGCGCTCCGATTGGTGCATATCCCGTCAGCGTCACTGGGGCCTTCCTATCCCTGTCTTTTACTGCGATGAGTGCGAGCTTCCCATCTGCACAGACGAGTCGACAACCGCAATATCCGAACTTTTCGCAAAGTCCGGCTCAAACGCATGGTATGAAGTTCCGGCTGAAGAAATACTACCTGAAGGTTTTGTGTGCCCGCACTGCGGCGGCACCCGTTTTACAAAGGAAACGGACACGCTCGATTGCTGGTTCGATGCCGGCTCAAGCCATTTCTCAGTGCTTGAGGGTAAAGAGGGGCTTGACTGGCCTGCCGATCTTTACCTTGAGGGCGCTGACCAGTACAGAGGTTGGTTCCAGTCTTCACTCCTGACAGCTGTCGGTGCAAAGGGACAGGGTGCGCCGTATAAAGCGGTGCTCACACACGGCTGGACAGTCGACGGTGAAGGAAAGGCTATGCATAAATCGCTCGGCAACGTCATTTCCCCTGATGATATGATAAAGAAGTACGGTGCCGACCTTGTTCGCCTTTGGGTTGCGTCAAGCGATTACCGCGTCGACATACGCGTTTCAGATGCTATATTTGCGCAGCTTTCGGAAACATACCGCAAGATTCGCAACACAGCTCGTATATTAATAGCTAATATAAATGATTTTGACCCGAATAAAGATCTTGTGCCTGTTGATGAGATTTATGATGTTGATAAATGGGCGCTTTCCGAGCTTAACAAACTAACAGCTACCGTGCGCCGCGCGTACGACGACTATGAATTCCACATTGTCTACCACGCGATAAACAACTTCTGCACAGTTGAGATGTCGAAGCTTTATGTCGACATCACAAAGGATCGCTTATATGTCGAGCCTGCCGCAAGCATGGCACGCCGCAGCGCACAAACGACTATGTATCTGATCCTTAGCGCACTGACGCGCCTTGTAGCGCCGCTTCTTGCCTTCACGGCAGAAGAGATATGGCTTGCTATGCCGCACCTCGCGACAGATGAGCGTGAAAGCGTGTTTTTAAACCTAATGCCGTCTTATAAACCCGAGTGGGAATTTGATAGTGTCGCTTCGCGTTACACCGCTCTCTTTGATTTGCGCGAGACGGTGATGAAAGCGCTTGAAATTGCACGCGCCGACAAAAAAATCGGCAAATCGCTCGACGCAAAGGTCAACATTTACACAACGGACAAGAAAACATACGACCTTCTTGCTTCGTTTAGTGAAGGCGACCTTGAAGATGTTTTCATAACATCCGGCGTCCACGTTCACAATAATGTAGCACCGACAGACTCCTCTGCTTACACCGACGACGAAATAGCTCTTTCAGTTGTTGTATCTATTGCCGATGGCGAGCGCTGTGACCGCTGCTGGAAATATACAACAGAGACAACACACGACGGTGATGGAATACTCTGCTCGCGCTGCGCATCTATATGCTTAGAATAAAGCACCAGCAGGTGCAGATGTATAAATGCACATTAACTCAACACTAATTAATAAAGCGCCGCGCCGCCGTTAAGATGCGCGGCGCTTTATGCAAATGGAGGATAAGCATATTAGCATATTTTATTTTATTTTCATAACAGCTGCTGTCATTTTTCTTGATCAGTTTACAAAATACCTTGCCATCGAGTTCCTTGACCCGATCGGCACATATCCGATTATTAAAAATGTCCTGCATCTCACTTATGTTGAGAACACAGGCGCCGCATTCGGCATGCTCAAGGACGCAAGGTGGGTGTTCATGATAGTTTCATCCGTCGCTATTGTGGCGTTAGCTGTTTATATCGCCATCCAATATAAGCGGGAGCCGTATATTTGCGCTTGTCTTGCTCTTATCGCCGGTGGCGGTATCGGGAACATGATCGACCGCATAGTATATGGCTTCGTCGTTGATTTTGTCGATTTCCGTTTAATTAAATTTGCCGTTTTCAACGGGGCGGACTCGTTTATAACAGTCGGCGCCGCTATGCTCATTATTTATTTCATCGTCGAGGCAATAAAAGATGAGCGTGCGAAAAAAGCATCTGGTGTCACGTCCGACACCGTTGCCAGCGCTGACAAGAGCGGCAATAAAAGCGGCAATTATAACGGGGGAGCTGAGCTTTGATGCGCCGATTTATACTTACTGTATCAGAAGATGACAGCGGTGAGCGGCTTGATGTTTTTGCCGCGGCCGGCGCTGGCATATCTCGCAGCGCAGCGCAGCGCTTAATTGAAGCCGGCAGCGTCACTGTCAACGGCATAAAAGTACCAAAGCGTTATGAGCTGCGCGACGGAGACACTGTTGAGGTTGAAGTGCCGGAAGCAAGGGAATGCGAAGCTGTCCCGCAGGATATACCGCTTGATATCGTATATGAAGACGATGACATTATTATAATCAACAAGCCCTCCGGCATGGTTGTACATCCTGCCGCCGGAAACGAGGACGGCACGCTTGTAAACGCTCTGCTTTATCATTGCGGCACCTCGCTTTCCGGTATAGGCGATGTTCTTCGCCCCGGCATCGTTCACCGGATTGATAAAGATACGAGTGGTCTGTTAGCTGTCGCCAAAAACGATATGGCGCATATTAAATTATCAGAGCAACTGAAAACTCATGAAATGCACCGTATTTACTATGCCATTGTCGTCGGACGCGTCCGCGACGACGCGGGGACTGTCAATGCACCAATAGGACGTCATCCAAAGGACAGAAAGCGTATGGCGGTCATACACGGGCCCAACTCACGCGAAGCTATAACGGATTATGTGGCGCTCGGACGATATAAAACAGGCGGTGAGAGCTTTTCATGCCTAAAACTGTCCCTTCATACGGGCAGGACACATCAAATTCGCGTTCATATGTCGTATATCGGGCATCCTGTCGCCGGCGACGCTGTTTATGGGGCCTGTAAAACTACTTTTGAGCGGCGCAACGCTTCACTTTTCAACGGTCAGTGCCTTCATGCAGCCGAACTGACACTCCGGCACCCGAGCACAAACGAAATTATGACCTTTACCTGCCCTCTCCCGCAAAATTTTCAGGCTATTTTATCAAAACTCAACGGATAAAAGCTGGCGGTATGCTGTACTGGGGAAATGTGGTACGCTTCATACCGCTGCACGAGTACTAAAACTATAACAACACAAAAAAGTCAAGCTTTAGGTAAGCTTGACTTATATTTTTGTTATATATTTACCTTCGCAGGCATAGCAACGGTTGAGCCGCAATTTCGATGCGGTTTACTGAAACATCACAATGTTATTTTCGCCATATACTACATAGCCAGAGACGCCAGCTTCTTCAAGGCGGGCAAGCTGTTTTCCAAATTTCTTTGCGCGCAGGGCGAGGGAGACGTCATACTCGCCACGCAAAGTTTCGGCGTAGATATAAGCATCTGCGAACGTGTCAGGCTCATAAATAATGGCGATTTTTTTACGTTCAGCGTTTTCTTTAAAATTTGCGCATTTTTCGCGAAGCATGCTGTAAATTCGCTCAAAGCCGATTGAGAAGCCAACGGCGGGCACGTGCTCACCTGTAAACTTCTCAATAAGGTTATCATAGCGCCCGCCGCCACCGATAGCGCCGCGGAATTCTGTGCTTTCGGCCTCGAAAACAGTACCGGTATAATAACCTTGTCCGCGAACAAGGGAGACATCGAAATCGACCCTGTACGCGCCGTCCGATATTTTGTCGATGGCAGCTATTATAGCTTTTATACGCTCGACAGCATCGGGATCACCGCCAAATGATACTATATCATCAAGCGAAACGGGGCATGCATCAAGGAAAGTGCAGAAGGCGTCAATTGTCGCAGCGTCAAAGCCTTTTTCGGTAAGCTCAGCTGCTACGCCGGACACGCCTATTTTGTCAAGTTTGTCAAAGGTTACGCAGACGGAATCAAAATCTTTCGGATCAAAGCCTGTCTTTGCAAGCACACCGCGGAGGATAGCTCTGTCGTTTATGCGTATGCGGAAATTTCCGACATCGATTGCTTGCAGAGCCTTTGCTGTCGTGGCAATAAGCTCAATTTCGCAGCAAATGGAATCGGAGCCGATTATATCAATGTCACACTGGACGAATTCTCTGTCGCGCCCCTTCTGCGGTCTCTCGGCACGGTAAACGCGGTCAATCTGTATCAGCTTGGCAGGTGTAGGCAGCTTGCTTTTATGTGCGGCGTAGAAACGGCAGAGAGGTAGTGTCAGATCGTAACGAAGTCCGATGTCTGAAAGCTCATTAAAGCGCCCCTCACTTAAAGCAGAAGCAAGCTTGACCCCGCGCTTCATTATCCTAAAAATAAGGTTTAAGTTTTCGCCGCCTTCGCTTTTATCAAGGTTTTCGATATCCTCAAGCGCCGGTGTAATTATGTGCTCAAACCCGCAATTTATATATGTGCGAAGGATAATTGCCTGGAGTCTATCTCGAAGCGCAGCTTCCCTGGGAAGATAATCATTTGTTCCCTTAACACTTGTTATTCTCATTTGGAACCGCCCCTATCTAGTTTTATATCATTTCATATAGATAATATTATATTTTTACGTATCGTGTTTGTCAAACAACGTCTTTATATATGCATGAAAAATGTCTTTTTTTTCTTCTTGTGCCTTTCTTGCATATATTAAGTTGAAATCCTCAAAAAACGATTTTGAAGTAAAAAAGCCAAGTGCGCGCTTGGCTTTTTCTATGCTTGTTTTATCACCGCACTGCCGGCACTTACCTGTGTAATATCAATCAGTAAAGACCGTGAGGGAACACGTAGCTGTAGTAGTTGTTTTCAAGAGTGCGGAATGAAAATTTACGTTTTTTCGCGACTACCGAATTCATATACGTTATATAATCTTTAAGTGTATCTTCGTTGACGGTAACCCCTTCGGCCGGTGTGAATTTCTTTGTGCTTGTGTTATAGCTTCCGTAAGAGTTTATCCAGTTCCACTCTGCGTATCCACTGTCACAGTTAAGAATGACGACAGGATCAGTGTCAGAGTTGACGTCGGTGCCCATGAGAAGGCGCGAGTCATAATCTACGCCAAAAAGGTTGAGAACCGTTGGTATTATATCAAGGCTGGAAGCTGGTTTTTTGATGTGCACCGGCTCTTTCATCGATGAGCACCATATAACGCAGCCGTTGCGGAACAAATCGAAGTTACCGTGTATGCCGTTGACATCAAGCCCATAAAGCTGGGCAAGATCCTCGTCGGCGAGCGCATAAGGATAGTGGTCGGAGCTCATAACAAATACTGTGTCATCGAGTATGCTGGCCTCATCGAGCCTTTGAACGAGATACTGAAGCATATACTCCACTTCAAGTTGGCAAGCAATATATGCCTTTACATTATCGCTATATTCAAGATGCTCTACCTCAGATCTGTGGCGTTTTGCCATCGCATTACCGATAAACGTATAGTTTGCGTGGCCGCTGACGGTTATATAATAAACATGGAAAGGAGTTTTGTTAATATAATAATCAATTGTCTTCTCCGCCAGTTCACGGTCAGAACGCGGCCAATAATATGTCAAGTTGTCAAGCCCGTTGCCGACAGCAATATAATTGTAGCCCATACTTGGATGCGATAAGTGACGCCCGTAATAAGTGTAGTCATGGTTGTGAAATGCGTAAACAGTATAATTGAGACTATTAAACACATTTCCAAGAGCAAACGGCAAATAAATGTTGGCGCTCATCTTAAGGCAGTTAGCCGAATTGTAGAAAAGACCCGTCATTGCTGTATATTCACCAGTTGCTGTGCTGCCGCCCCAAAGTGATGTATAGAAATTTTCAAAGACAAAACCTTCGTTCATCATCATATAAAGCGTTGGGAACAGCTCTTTGCTAACTACTTTATGTGAAAACCCCTCAAGTGTAATGTGAATTAAGTTTTTGCCCTTAAATATGCCTGTGTATTTATTTTTTGATGTCGGTTTTTGGCTTTTGAAATATTCGTGCATCTCCTTAATTGTCGCAGTAGACTCGTTTTCAATAAGAGAATCGAAGTCAATGTTAAGCACGTTGTCGCCATATTCGACAGGGGTCGGAGTTGTTTCGGAATCGCTTGTATCTGAATCATCAGTATCGGTACCATCAGAGCCATCAGATGTACCTTTTGTTGTGTCGGAGCTGTTTGAATCAACTGAAAACGGATTTTCAACTGTATCTTTGTCGATGATGCCTGGCAAATCGTCAACATCAGGCTGCCCAAACATCAAATACTTGATGTCAAGCCGCGTCGTCGTCATGACTCCAAAGCATCGCATTGAACGCGAAACAGAAAAAGTTTTTCTGTAGTAATAATCAGCCTCTTCATTAAGAGCGACGGCAGCTACACCAGTTAGGTGGAAAAGGATTGTAAGCACAAGAAGTATCACCTTAACGCGCAAAGGTGTGCCGAGCGCCGGCGCATGCTTTTGTCCCCATATGGCATAAACAATAAGAGGTATAAGAAAAAGAATAACCTGAAACCAGTTATTAATTATGCGATAAAGAGCCTCGCGCCAGAAATCAGTTACGTCATTTGCAAGACCAATCGTCGACCATTTGAAAAAGTCTCGAAAGCTGCGGAAATAAATAAGCTGGACCTCGAAAAGAAGCGTGATGAATATAATTAAGCCGAAGACGATAAATCTGTTTATCTTATTAATAAAAATCGTAGATAAAACAGTTAAAAGACAGCCAGCCGCAAGGGAAAACATTATCACATAGAAGAATGAAGCTCCCTTCATCTCGCCGAATGAGTCCCCGATCGCAAGATGCATGATAAGCTCCATGTACAAAACGAAAGCGGGGAAAAAGAGAAGAAAAAGCCGGCTGCGGTGAAAAATACTCGGTTTTTTCCTTCTCGGATTTTTTAAAACTCTATTTTTGTTATATCTATAATTTATATTCCCATTGACAGTACGATCCACAAAAAATACTCCTTTGCGAAAGGCCGGTATATCAGTCATAACGACATAGGTACAAACGATATCACAAACGATATAATGATATAATTATATCATACATTCGGTCCGCTATCGACAACAATTCATTATTTTGCGCTTATGTGACGCACTATAAGGCCGTGTATAAATGTGAAACAAATCACACCACGCAAAAAGTCTTAAGAATAGCTTGCCGTCTCTATATTTGACGCACTATAGGTTGTTTTGTTCCATAGCAGAAATTTTATGTCGAAAATTTTTGCGAAAAACACAAATACACTACCACAATTAATTATAGGGCAACCACACTTGTAAATAACAGTATTATATTTAAAGAATTTTCCCTGAATTTATTAACAGCGCGCCGCAACGGTAAATATTAAAGGCGAAAACGCACACCACTAACATTTATTATTTTTTTACATTTAAGCTCCCCGTTGGGGTTGATTTTCATAGTTCTTAGTATTAAAATGTTATTAAATAATATGTTAATTTGCTTTCCTTTTTAACATGCTTGTCAAATGCTGACATAGCTTTAATTTTGCTATACAAAGAGCCAAAAGTGAAATATATAATATAATAAAAAACAATAAATTAGACTAGGAGACAGGACGAAGAAAATGGCACTTGTTACAACAAAAGAAATGTTCCGCCGCGCATATGAGGGTGGTTATGCTATCGGCGCGTTCAACATTAACAACATGGAGATAATCCAGGCTATAACCGAAGCCGCCGAGGAAGCAAAGTCCCCCGTTATTCTTCAGGTTTCTGCCGGCGCACGCAAATATGCAAAGCATGCCTACCTCATGGCTCTTGCAAAGGCTGCTCTTGAGGATACCGGCATCGACTTTGCTCTTCACCTTGATCATGGCGATAGCTTTGAACTCTGCAAAGCTTGCATCGATGGCGGATTTACCTCTGTCATGATCGACGGCTCTAAGTATCCCTTTGAGGAAAATATCGCCCTTACTAAAAAGGTCGTTGAATACGCACACGCACATGGCGTTGTCGTTGAGGGCGAACTTGGCCAGCTTGCAGGCATTGAGGACGATGTCAACGTCTCCGAGGATGATGCCCATTTCACAAATCCTAATGAAGTTGAGGAGTTCGTCAGCCGCACCGGCGTCGACTCTCTTGCAATAGCCATTGGCACAAGCCACGGCGCATATAAATTCAAGCCCGGTCAAAAGCCGCAGCTTCGCTTCGATATTCTTGAAGAGATTGGAAAGCGTCTACCTGCTTTCCCGATCGTTCTCCACGGCGCCTCATCAGTCGTGCAGGATGCTGTCGCTACAATAAATGAAAACGGCGGTAGTTTGCCTAACGCGATAGGCATTCCTGAGGAGATGCTCCGTCAAGCAGCAAAAATGGCAGTCTGCAAGATAAACATTGACTCCGACATACGTCTTGCTATGACCGCTGCAATACGCAAGTATTTAAACGACCATCCAGACGTGTTCGACCCGAGAAGTTATCTTGCTGCAGCACGTACCGCTGTCAAAGACATGGTTCTTCACAAGATCAACTATGTTCTTGGCTCTGCTGGTAAACTATAATTAGTATTATAATAAAAAGGTGAGGCGTAATATCGCCCCGCTTTAGCATATAATTATTATGTAAATAAAATATAAAAAATTAATAATGCTGTTTTCGGTCACGGCATAACAGGGGATAAACTGACAGATGAAGACGAGATGGACTGAAAAACATAAAATATATGCGCACGATACAGACAAGGCTGGGTATGCACGGGTATCGTCTCTTATGCGCTATATGCAGGAGACGGCTTTTTGCCATATGGCGGCTGTACGCCCCTCTGCTCCCGAGCTGCGCGCACAGAGACGTGCTTTCATTTTAACTCGCATAGGGATAAGCATATACGCACCTCTTCGCCATGGCGATGAAATTGAACTTTCGACATGGGCATCAGATAATTCCGGGGTAAGCTACGGACGCTGCTTTTCTGTAAAAAGGAATGGGCGGACAGTAGCCGAAGCAGCTTCTATTTGGGCACTTTACGATTTCCGTGCAAAGAAGATCTTACGTGTAAATGATGTACGCATTGACTACGGTTATGATGATATGCTTGACCTTGATCTTCCACGGCGCATCACCTTTCCTGAAGACGTGCCTCTCACCCTTCGCGGCGAATATACTGCAGGATATGCGGATACAGATGTAAACTGTCATATGAACAACACAGCCTATGCCGACTTGTTTTGTAATTACATTCCTGAGATAAAAAACGGTATCGCTCGTGCATCGTCTGTTCACATCTGTTATATGCGCGAGCTTCATGAAGACAATACCGTCAAGATTTATGGCTGCTGCTCAGATGATATTTATTATTTCCGCACCGTTTTGAGCGACGGAAAGACGAATGCTGAAGCTAAAATAATAACTGAGACGGAGTGAAATGGCTGCTGATATAAGTACAAACGCAAACACACGCGCACATAATGTTGCGATTGTGACTGGCGACGAAGCGCTGAGAGGAATGCTAACGGTATGGCTTGAGGACGCCGGATATAGCGTTGTCCACCCTCAAGCAAGCCTTGATGCCGATGCCGATTCTGTAATCTATGTCACCGACACTACTCCAGATTCAACATCTGCGGCGCATGTGCTCCCTTTCGGCCTCCGTGTTACGCATGGCACGGAACCTGCGCTTTTTCTACCGCGCCCGGTGTCGAGAGCTGATTTCATAGCTTCTCTCGCATCGTTGGGTGGCGCGTCAGCCGCTATCATCAGGCTTGATTCCTACCGCAAAAGCGTTTACGTCGGCGGCGCATCGATTCCGCTTACGGGCAAGGAATACGCTGTTATGTCATTTCTTTTTTCGCGGCGCGGCGAGCCTGTTTCACGCGAGGAAATAACAAGTGCTGCTCACCTCGGTTCATCAGGAACAAATACTGCAGACGTTTATGTATGCCGCTTGAGGAAAAAGCTTTATCCCTTGCTTGGCAGCAGGACGATTGTCACGGTTCGAGGAAAAGGATATATGCTTGCAGTTTAGTGCGCTCGAAAGCGGTCGGTTTCGTATGATTTTTGTTCCCCTTTTGACTGTAAGTATCACTTATAATTTTTTACATTATAAAGCTAAGCAAAAACACCCCGCAACCGTATTCGTTGCGGGGTGTTTTAATATTGCATTACTAATGTCTTTCTTGTTTTGCCAGCCGTCAAACAATTAAGCGTACGTTATACAATCTTACTTGTGAAATGCGCCGCTTGTATGCCCAGCATTTAGCTATTATTACTCCTCGACGGCTTCAGCTGTCATATCTGTGCCTTTTATGTCTCTGAGCCCGCCTCTGTATCAGTAACAACATCTGTGTCTGAGTTGGTGGCTGTTTCGGCACTGCTTTCGGTTGTTTGTGTTTTGTCGGGGTTTGCCATTACGTAGTCGTCCTGAACAACGTAAATAGCAAGCACCAATACAGCAAAGATAACAGCAACGATAGCTGTAAGCTTTGAAAGCTTCTTATCGATAGCAGCTCCCTTTTGCTTACCGAAAAATGTTTCTGCTCCACCGGAGATCGCACCGGATAGATTATGTGATTTTGCATTTTGCAATAAAACGGCAATAATAAGGAATAAAGCCGAGACTAAAAGCAGGACTCCGACTACTATCTGAAATGTATCCATAATTATGTGAATCCTCCGGTATATCAATAAATATCATGTCATCTGGCACAAGCATTTGTTATTTTATCACGTATAAAATAAAAATGCAATACTTTTTTCAAGGCAAACGCTGTTGTCCTTGTAACTAACGAAAATAACAGTAACCTTTTGCTTTACTTTTCAGGATCGAGAACCTTTGAATATGCTAAAAGGTAGTTAAGTCCGCTCCAAATCGTCATTATTGTCATTGCTGCAAGCGTGAGATACGACAGCGGTCGATATTTTGAAAAAAATTCAATAGCGCCGAAAAAAACAGGCTCAAGCAAAACAGTGAGAACAGCGACTATCTGCGTAACTGTTTTTATTTTCCCCAAAATATTCGCCGCTAAATTTGATGCCGTAGTCTTTGAGGAAACGACAAGACGCATCGACGTCACAGCAAGCTCGCGTAAATACACGATAAGAGCAACCCAGATCATCACCGGACGAAGCTCCTTAAAGCTGTCGGATGCTACAAGAACAAGCATCGCGCCGAATATCATGAATTTATCGGCGAGCGGATCCATGAACTTACCAAAATCAGTTATCAGGTTGTGTTTACGCGCAATCCTACCGTCAAGAATATCGGTCAGCGCTGCTATGAAGAAAACAGCCGCCGCCGACAGATTAGACCACGGGAACGGAATCTCAACAACCATTAAAATCATAAATACGGGTACAAGAAGCACCCTTGCCAGCGTAAGCTTATTAGGCAGATTCATATTGCTATTGTCATCCCCTTCGTTTATGCAAGCTCGCCGATAAGGTCATAGTCAAGCGTATCTGTTATGAGCACACGGGCAAATGTTCCCGCCTTAGGGCACGCATTCTCTGTGCAATTTTTTATATAAACCCTACTATCTATATCAGGCGCATCTGCTGCGCTTCTGCCATAGAAGGCATTGGCCATCATATCGAAACCCTCCACTAAAACATCAATCGTCTTCCCAATTATAGCAGCATTATTTTCTTCAACAATGTCGAGCTGTATTCCCATAAGGTAATCGCATCTATCCTGTTTTGTCTGCTCATCTATCTGGTCGTCGAAATCATATGCCGGGGCTCCCCCCTCGCGGGAATAGGTGAAAGCGCCGAGACGGTCAAAGCGTGTCTTTTCGACAAAATCGCAAAGCTCCGTGAAATCTTCTTCCGTCTCCCCCGGAAATCCAACGATAACAGTCGAGCGAATAACGATGTCAGGTATTGCATCGCGCAGGCGGCGAATGGCGTCGCGTACAGCACGGCTGCCGCCATGGCGGTTCATGCGGGAAAGAACATTTTCGCTTATATGCTGTATGGGAAGATCTATATATTTTAATATTTTGTCGTTATCTCGAATCTCTGCTATCAGCTCATCGGTTATCATGTCGGGGTAGCAGTACATTAAGCGAACCCACGGTATGTCGGCAGCTTCCGTTATCTTCCGGAGAAGAGATGGAAGACGTGCTTCACCATAAAGGTCAATTCCGTAGCGCGTTATGTCCTGCGCGACTATGATAAGTTCCTTCGTTCCGCTAAGAGCAAGAGTCTTTGCCTCCTCGACAAGCTCCTCCTCAGGACGGCTGCGATAACGCCCGCGAATTGACGGAATTGCGCAGTAAGAGCATCTATTGTTGCAGCCTTCTGCAATTTTAAGATATGCGTAACCTTCCGTCGTTAAAACGCGCTCGCCACCAAGAGGAGATGAGTTTTTGTCGCCAAAACTCTCAAACTGCTTGCCTTTTATGACAGAATCAACAGCCGCTACTATGTCTCTTACGCTTCCAACGCCTATTGCGGCGTCAATTTCAGGAAGCTCACGGAACAATTCGTCGCGATAACGTTCTGCCATGCATCCGGCTGCTATTATCCCGCGAAGCGATTTATTTTCCTTCAACAAGGAAAGGTCAAGTATTGTGTCTATCGATTCGCGCTTTGCGCTTTCAATAAAAGCGCATGTGTTTACAACGATAATGTCTGCTTTTGTTTCGTCTGTCGTTATGCTATAGCCGGCGTCCGTGATCAGCTTAATCATAACCTCAGTATCTGTGAGATTTTTAGGGCATCCAAGCGACACGAAGCCGACTTTTATATTTTTTCTCATGAAGTTTATATAACCATGCCTTAAGCGTTTAGTTAAAAATTAAAGATAAAAAATTAGTATAGCGTCATTAGTTTTATCTTATGACGCTCGATTTATCTTTTTACAATCCTTTTATGTGATGTCATACTCATCATTGTCGTCGCAGCAGTCGTCGCTCCGCTCGGCTATATAGCGGACAGCTTCCCCTATGTCGTCAGATGAAAACCCGCGCCTATATAAATATGACAGAAGCTTCCTTTTGCCCGCAATATCATTTTTAGGCGGCAGCCCGCCCCGACGGATTATAAGTTTAGCGCAACATGCAGCAAAATCAATCTCATCCGACTCACTATCGCGCCAATGAATAATATTTTCGGGCGAGTAGCCGCGCCGATAAAGCTCCTCTATTATCCGCCGCTTGCCATAAAGCTTGCGTTCCGCTAAAACCGACGCTATTCGCGAGATTTGCTCCGGCTCGTTTATATAACCCGCGGCGCAAAGCTCGCGAGCGGCAGCTTCAGCTTCGTTTTGGGTAAAACCGCGCTCTCTCAGCTTGCGCACAAGTGAACGCATGGAATTGTCAGCGGCACTCAGAAGTGTAAAGGCGCGGGAAAGCGCACTCACGGTGCGCTCGGACGACTCTAATGACGCTGCAGCCTCCGCTGTTATGGTATCGCCTACCGAAACACCACTTTTTTCCCACACGGAGCGCAGCACCCGCAGTTTAACGTCCTCCGGTGAATCATTATACCGCAGAGTTAGCTCGATGGCAAGCGGTATGTCGGCAGCACGTGCCGACAGAACCGTCGCAAAAGCCCCGCTTATGCTTGATTTCGTAGCGGGAGCCATATCACGGGCGATGTTGTTGCTGTTATCTATTGTTATTTACCCCATCCCCACATCTTTTTTGCCATTTATATTACTATCTTATCTTATTATTCGTCAATGTCAAGAAGCCTTATGTCAAGCTCGTCATCAAGCGAATCCGGATCGACATCCGCCACATTTTTATTGTGCCCTGATTCAAACTCCGCTTTTATTTTTGCTTCAAGCTCTGCCGCAAGTTCAGCATCAGTTTCAATGACACGACGCGCAGCGTCACGCCCCTGGGCGAGCCGAGTTGATCCGTAGGAGAACCACGAGCCACTCTTTGTTATAATTCCAAGATCCACGCCAAGGTCAAGTATTTCTCCGGCCTTTGAGATGCCTTTGCCATAGAGAATATCAAATTCTGCCGTACGGAACGGAGGTGCTACTTTATTTTTGACGACTTTAACACGCGTTCTGTTCCCGTACATATCGGAGCCGGACTTAAGCGATTCTATTTTTCTGACATCAAGGCGAACGGACGCATAGAATTTTAGCGCGCGGCCACCCGTCGTCGTCTCGGGATTGCCGTAGGCGACGCTAATCTTATCGCGAAGCTGGTTGATGAATATGACTATGCAGTTTGTCTTTGCTATGGAGCCCGACAGTTTGCGCAGCGCCTGCGACATCAGACGAGCCTGAAGGCCGACTGTTACAGAACCCATATCGCCTTCGATTTCCTGCTGCGGAACGAGAGCGGCAACTGAGTCTATAGCGATAATATCAATAGCGCCTGATAAAACAAGCGCTTCTGCGATTGCAAGTGCCTGCTCGCCGCTATCAGGCTGCGACACAAGAAGCGTGTCCGTGTTTACGCCGACAGCAGCCGCGTAAACGGGGTCAAGGGCGTGTTCAGCGTCAATAAATGCAGCCTCACCGCCGGTGCGTTGAACCTCCGCAATCGCGTGGAGAGCAACTGTCGTTTTACCTGAAGATTCAGGGCCGAAAATTTCGATTATGCGCCCCCTCGGGTAACCGCCAATGCCGAGTGCCAAGTCAAGAGTGAGCGAGCCGGAGGACACAGCGCTTACGTTCATAGCCGTCGTTTTGCCCAGCTTCATTATCGAGCCTGTGCCATAGTCCTTTTCAATCTTTGATATTGCTGCTTCAAGGGCTTTTTTCTTGTCAGCAATGTTTTCCGCAGCCGGTCTCGCCGACGTGCGCGCTTTATTTTTTGCCGTCGCCATGTTGCTACCTCTTCTTTGTTTTTATTTTACGTAAATTTTATAACTGAAAGTCATTATGCCAGCGCAAGGACACGATTACATTACGTGCCTTGCCAAAACACGAACAAATGTGCGGATGTGTATATCTAATTATACATCGTGCCAACGCCAAGCGCAACAGTTTTTCACTGCGCGTCGTGATATGTCATCCCTGACATATATAATATAGATAAAGCTAAAATTAAATGATACAGTAAGTTTTAGATATCAAAACGATAGTATCTTTTTTATATTTTACCACAAAGCAAAGCAAAAATCTAACAAATAAATATTAAAAAATTATATTCCACCAGATGAAAATACCGAGCAGGGTGACACAGCAGCAATTAATAATATGTAGCTGTATTGTGAATACATAAAAAAATTTATATAATACTGTTGAATGTAAAAAAGCATACCCAATGTAAAACAAAAAACAAAGCGCCCGGCGGCGCTCTTGCGGAGAGATAGTTATGAGTG
>FZPS01000178.1_pt30 | contig 39252 bp, 33 predicted proteins | sample 1817821 | NCBI WGS metagenome assembly FZPS01 (sample SAMEA104158645, study PRJEB21678) | metagenome | place: Germany | collected 2015-04-21 | reverse complement strand
TCAACTCAGGCAGGATGGCGTTGGCAAGTTGCTTGCCGAGCTCAACGCCCATTTGGTCGAAGCCATTAATACTCCAGATCGCGCATTGTGTGAAGATCTTGTGTTCGTAGAGTGCGATAAGCATGCCCAATGTCTCGGGGGTCAGCTTCTTATATAAGAACGTGTTTGTGGGTCTGTTTCCTTCAAAAGTCTTGGCAGCTGTAAGAAGTTCCAATGTCTCTCCTGAATAGCCCTGGGCTATCAGTTCTGTACGTGTCTCGTCAGCAGTCCTGCCTTTCATAAGTGCTTCTGTCTGTGCAAGGCAGTTTGCGACTAAGACAGTGTGGTGGTCTCCGATAGGATTGTGGCTTTGCGCAGCAACCAGGAAGTCACAGGGAACCAATCTTGTGCCCTGGTGGATTAACTGATAGAATGCGTGCTGGCCTCTGGTACCAGGTTGTCCCCATATTATTGCACCTGTCTTGTAGTCTACCGCATTGCCTTCTCTCGAGATCTGCTTGCCGCAGCTTTCCATATCAGCTTGCTGCAGGTAAGCAGGGAAATAAGTCAGATACTCGTCATAAGGCAGGATCGCATGGCTTTCCGCTCCCAGGAAATTGTTGTACCAGATCCCCAGGAGCCCCATGATTACAGGGATGTTTCGGTGGAAGGGTTCGGTTCTGAAATGTTCATCTACCTTGTGTGCGCCTGTCAAAAGGGCTTCGAAGTTGTCCATTCCTACGTAGAGCGCGATTGAAAGCCCGATAGATGACCAGAGAGAATAACGTCCACCAACCCAATCCCAAAAAATGAACATGTTATCTTTGTCAATCCCGAAGGCTTCAACTGCCTTGCGGTTAGTGGAGCAAGCTACAAAATGCCTGGCTATCGCTTTTTCATCGCCTGCCTGGTCGAGAAACCACCGGCGGGCTGTGTGAGAGTTCATCATGGTCTCTTGAGTAGTAAAGGTTTTAGAAGAAATCAGGAACAGGGTCGTCTCCGGATGAAGCTCTTTCAAAGCCTCGGTAATGTCAGTAGGATCAACATTAGATACAAAATACACGCGCAAGCGGTCATGTCCGTAAGGCCTAAGTGCATGTGTGACCATGCGTGGTCCAAGATCTGATCCGCCGATTCCGATATTAACGACATCAGTTATGGGAGACCCCGTATAACCCTTCCATCTGCCGCTCCTGACAGCCTCTGAGAAGGTTCGCATCTTGACGAGGACTGAGTTCACTTCCGGCATCACGTCTTTACCGTCTACAAAAATGGGGCGGTTGGATCGGTTTCGTAGCGCAATATGCAATGCAGCCCGGTTTTCGGTAGTATTGATTTTCTCTCCTTCAAACATTGCCCGGATGGCCTGGGGTAACCCGGCTTGTTCGGCGAGGTCTACGAGGAGCTTTACGGTCTCATCTGTGATGCGGTTTTTTGAGTAGTCAAACAGCAGATCTTCAAACCGGATAGAAAACTCTTCGAACCGATGCGGGTTAGATGCGAATAGGTCGCGCATATGCACGGTTTGCATCTTCTTTGCATGAGCAGCCAGGGTTTGCCAAGCAGGAAGCTGAGTCAAGGACATAGCAATGCTCCTCTCGGTTGCCTTAGTCTCACAGGCGAATGAGGTTCTTCAGGAAAATGCGATCTTCGTACAACCTATATATGAGCCGGTATTGTAGCATTGATTTTCAATATATTGAATTTATCATATCCATTATTTCATTATATTGTAATCATTATATCCTTTTTTGCCGCGATCTAGGCATTGGTTGGAAAGGGGCTTGCCGACAATCGTTTTTTCGGATGACGATCTTGAAGGATTCGGTGATATACTCATTCATGTGGTAAGTGTTGGAGCACTTGGCGATCTGTAAGGTATCTAAAGGTGGCTTGGAGCATTGGGAGTATTTGAAGGCGCTCCTAAGTATTCGGAGGCATTGTACGGTATCCAGAGGCATTGTAAAGTATTTGGAGGTATTCTTAAGTAGTCGGATTGTATTTTGAGTTATTTGAAAAGCACTTTGAGATGACTTGAGGCACATGGAGGTGTACCTGGATGTTCATAATGGATGCGCACTGTGACACCCTTATGGACGTAGTGGACGGACGCCGCAGGTTGGCGGATAGGGATAAAGGGGGACAACTTGACCTCCCGCGCATGATTGAGGGAGGGGTTGGAGCCCAGATATTCGCGATGTATGTATCGCCGGAGTATTTTCCCGGTGCAGGAGCCAGGCGAACGCTTCAGTTCATTGATGCGTTTTATCGTGAAATAGAAGACAACAGCGATAAACTTGTGTTCGCCACAACCGGTAAAGACGTAGACAAAGCGCGTGAGGAGGGGAAGATCGCAGCTCTTCTGTCAATAGAAGGCGGCGAGGTGCTGGAGGGCAGGATTGAGCTACTGCGTATCTTTTACCGGCTTGGCGTAAGGCTTATGACCCTCACTTGGAGTCGCAGGAACGAGCTGGCAGACGGGGCCTTCGAAGAAAGGACAGGCGGCGGTCTCACCAGGTTCGGCGTCGAGGTAGTCGAAGAAATGGATAGGCTGGGCATGGTTGTGGATGTGTCCCACATTTCAGAGGCTGGCTTCTGGGACGTCATGAAAGTATCGAAAAAACCGGTCATCGCTTCACATTCGAACTCAAAGGCGCTTTGCTCCCATCCGCGAAATATCACCGATGAACAGGCTAAGGCGATCGCAGACAAAGGCGGATTTATAGGTGTGAACTTCGCAGGACATTTCCTGGGAGAGGGAAGGCGCTCTCTTGACGGAGTCCTGGATCACATTGATCATTTCTGCAGAATTGTAGGCCATGAGCACGTTGGATTAGGCTCGGATTTCGACGGTTTGCCCTATGAGCGGCTTCCTGATGAGCTGAAAGATGTATCCACACTCCCCAAAATCGCCCAAGGACTGGCTGGCCGAGGCTATTCTGATGAGGAGATACGTGGGATCATGGGGGGAAACCTACTCCGCGTCGTAAGAAGCGTAATAGGCTGAATATAGAAACAGACTGTAATCAAGACTTCTGAGCCGCTATTAACTACTATAGTGCTACAGCACTTTACTTAAGAAAGATTGGGTTCTCGGATTTTGCGGGTTTCCAAGGACCTGCTCAGGCGGGCCTTCTTCTACAATCAGGCCTTCGTCCATGAAGAGGATCCTGTCGCCCACCTCGCGCGCGAAGCCCATTTCGTGGGTGACTATTACCATGGTCATACCTTCTTCTGCGAGTTTGCGGATGACGTCAAGCACTTCGCCGATCATCTCAGGATCCAAAGCGGATGTCGCTTCATCGAACAGCATGGCTGTAGGCTTCATGGCCAGGGCCCGCGCTATTGCAACACGCTGCTGCTGTCCGCCGGACAGCTCAGATGGATATGCGTTTTCCTTCTCTGCGATTCCTACTTTTCGTAAGAGCTCCCGGGCGGTCTCACGTGCTTCGTCCACGGGTATTCCCCGTACCTTCGTGGGGCCAAGAGTGATATTCTCCAGCACAGTCATATGTGGAAAGAGGTTGAACTGCTGGAAGACCATGCCCATCTCACGGCGCACTTCATTTACGTTGATGTGCGGGTCAGTGATGCACTGTCCGCGGAAGAATATCTGGCCTGCGGTGGGTTTTTCCAGCAGGTTAAGGCAGCGCAAGAAGGTGCTTTTTCCCGATCCTGACGGTCCGATAATCACGACTACTTCGTGGGGCTTGACAGAGACATCAATCCCACGCAGAACATGATTATTTCCGAAGCGTTTTTCCAGTCCAACGGTTTTAATCAACTACCTTCAACCTCTTTTCAGACCAGGCTACCAGCCTGGATATTGCCAGAGTCATTACTAGATAGATAAGGGCTACTACCATATATACCTCAAAAGGCCTGAAAGCCCTTGTGATAACTACCTGCCCTTTTCGGAGCAGCTCTTCCAAGGCTATGACCGATACCAATGACGAGTCCTTCAGCATCGCAATGAATTCGTTACCCAGGGGAGGTATGATTCTCCGAAATGCCTGCGGAAAGATAATATATCGCATGGTCTGGGAATAAGTCAACCCTATCGATCTGCCTGCTTCCGTCTGTCCTCTGTCTACAGACTGTATGCCTGCTCTCACGATTTCAGCCACATAAGCCCCGCTGTTGATGCCCATTGCCGTAATGGCAGCGACAAAAGGCGGAATGGGCCGGCCCAGGATTGAAGGCAGGCCGAAGTACACAAGGAACAACTGGACGAGAAGAGGTGTGCCCCTGATAAAATCTACATAAACACCTGTTACCAGACGGATTATTCGGTTAGCGCTGACACGGCCTATCCCGACGAAGGATCCGATAACAAGACCGATTGCCACGGCAATGGTGGCAAGCTCGACAGTAAGCCGTGCGCCGAGTAGAAGCGCCGGCATTATCCCAGGAATTATCGAAAAATCTAGCGCCACGTCAATTCCTCCATCAACCCGCATTGCATGAAGACCGGTCACGGCGGCTTACTGCCGGCGTGACCGGACCACAAAGGACGAACTAAAGATACACCTCCATCACTTAAGAGGGCAAGCTAGTTTGCCTGGAACCAGTTGGCGTATATCTCGTCGTATTCGCCTGAAGCCTTGATGGAGGCAAGTGCACGGTTGATCTTCTTTATCAGATCTGTGTCGTTCTTGCGCATGGCGATACCGTAGTATTCCATTGTAAAGGGCTCGCTGTATTTTATGTCGTCATATTCCTTGGCAATCTCAGCTGCAACTGCCAAGTCAATTATACATGCAGGCACGCTTCCGTTGCGAACTTCCTGGATCGCGTCAGGCGCCAGGTTAAACCGCTTGACTGTTGCACCTTCGATGTCTGACGCTGCAAGGTCGCCTGTTGTGCCGATCTGAACGGCGATGGCCTTACCCACCAGGTCTTCTACAGTCACGATAGACGTATCATCCGCCCGGGTCACTATGACCTGGCCTGCTGAGAAGTAAGGATCCGAGAAGGCCACTGCCTTCATTCGCTCGTCAGTGATGGTCATTGCTGATATTATACAATCGTAGTTGCCGGTCAAGAGCCCTGGGATAAGGCCGTCCCATGCAGTGTTTACAATCTGAACCTCCATATCTGCGGCAGCTCCCACAGCTTTAATCAGGTCTATGTCGAATCCCAGGTACTCCCCGGTCTTCTCATCCTGAAACTCAAAAGGCGGGAAGTCTGCACTTGTCCCGACTCGTAGAACAGGCTTTGCACCTACGACAGCAGAGGATCCTACAATTAGGAGAATTGCCATGCACAATAAAGACAGCAAGAATGTTCGTTTCAAAGCCTACAACCCCTTCCGTATAATCTTACAATAGATATGCATAATTATACTTACTGCGAAAGCGGTTGTCAAGGTTATTATGCAATTGCTTATCGAGGTTTCTATTCAGACTGTGATTGATGCCCATCGTTATGCCGGTTTTCATTTCGATCCTGATCCCGACTCTTGCCCCTGACGTATTCCTGACTTATCTTGGGCTTGCCGGAATTCCGAGCTTCGTTTGCCTGATCTTGTTTAACACAGTAACAGCTTCTATAATCATCCATATTTCAAGTAAAATGATCAACCCGTCGATTGCAGCCAGGAGAGTGTTGCCTGCTGCCAGGTAGTTGAAGAAGTTCCCTACCATGCCCCAGGTAGTCATGATTATCATGAATATCATGGGAATCATCGTGTAGATGGTAGGTTTGTCTTTCTGTGCAAGATATACAGTTACCGCGAGCAGTGCCAAGCCGGCCAGCATCTGGTTTGTGGCGCCGAAGAGAGGCCATATTACGTTGGCGCTTCCGCGAAATGCAAGCAAGTAAGCGGTAACGACTGCGATGCCGGCTGCAATGTACTTGTCTACGAGCCAGTTCTGCTTGATGCTGTCGCCGAACTCGGAGATCACGTACCGCTGGAGTCTTGTGGCTGTGTCAATCGTGGTGCTGGCAAAGCTGACCATAAACACAGCTAGTATGTTTATTGCTAAGGCCCTGGGGATACCCAGCGCTTCGACGATTCTAGCGCCCCCTTCCGCAAAAGTCGGGAGCGTCGGGACCGTAGCGTAGTTGGAATAAGTCGTAAGCCACGCTTCCCTGGTCACTCCGGTTGTAACTGCAAGGATCACTAGTGTTGCCAGGGCGGCTTCGAGGAGCATGCCTCCGTATCCCACTGCAACTGCAGACGGCTCTTTGTCAATTTGCTTAGCGCTGGTGCCGCTCGATACCAAGCTGTGGAATCCCGATATCGCGCCGCAAGCAATAGTAATGAAGAGGAACGGAAATATGGGAGGAGCTCCTGCGGGAGAGGACACTACAGCCGGTGCGACTATCGGTAGAGGCCTTACGATTATTCCCAGGACGAGAAGGATCATTGCGACGCCAAGCTCCAAGGCGTTGATGTAGTCTCTCGGCTGCAACAGGCGTTGTACCGGCAGAGTTGATGCAAAGAAGATGTAAATCATAATGATGACAAGCCACACCGGATGAGAAAGGCTGATTGGAATGTAGAGGCCAAGCCAAATCGTAAGGTACATTAAGGCTATTGCTACGATGGAACCAACAACGAGGCTGCCCTTCTGTTGATAGATGTACCATGATAACCCCATTGCAATAATAATTTCAGCCCAGATAGGGAAGACGCATTGAGGATATTGGACGAACAAGTTCGCCATGAGGATTGCAAAGATTGCTATCACGATCCAGAGACAGAAGAAGATGATAAGAAAGAAAAGAGATCTCGTGCGCGGATTTACGACATTTCCCGTTACATCGCCGATAGACCTGCCGTCATGGCGCATTGACAGGACCAGTGCCCCTAAGTCATGTACCGCGCCTGCAAAGATTGATCCGAAGACTACCCAAAGCAGTGCAGGCACCCAGCCCCATATGACTCCGAGCACCGGGCCCACGATAGGCCCTGTTCCTGCAATGGACGTAAAATGGTGGCCGGCAAGGATGAACTTGTTTGTAGGGACATAGTCTACACCGTCATTGTGCTTCTCGGCAGGCGTGATATTCTTTGCTGCCAGCTCAAACACTTTGGAACCCAATTTCTTGCCGTAAAGATTGTACGCCAGGATGTACAAGACGAACGTCACTACCATCACCAATAAAGAATTCATCTCACTTCACCTCCCAAGTGGTATTTGGGGATAGGACGGTGACTTCGCCATCCCAATCTATCCCTTCGGTACTTATTAGACAATTCCTTCTAATATGATAATTCGGTCTACTCGGAATTTCATATGGACAATTTAGTATAGAGGCGCGATAATCGGGCCCCTCAATTATTCGGAATAAGATAAACCGGTGCAGCCCAAATAATAGCAGCGGATTTAGTAGGTGTGAGACAGGTTTTTTCGTTTGCTTTTCTTTGGCGGGGCAGCAGCATTAGCATGATAACATTGACGAAAGAAGTCGCCTAATATTACTTGATATCTCTTGTGTTTAGTTGTGTCAAATGGTATACTTTCCCTGAAAGGGGGTGCCGCTGTGCGTGAACGGAATCTTGCGACTGCTAAGGAGCTTGCTGATATGTTGAAGTTGTCGGTGGAGACCATATGGCGTTATACCCGTAACTCAGAGATTCCTTATGTGCAATTGTCCAACAGGCAGTACCGATATGATCCCCAAGAGGTTTTGCGCCATCTTGGCATTGATCAATCGCCGGAGCCAGGCGGCGAGCAGGCGGGTCAACCGGTTGCTGGGTCAGCTGCCACAGTTCGAGAAGCCAGGCCTGAATACATTACAGATAGGGTGTACACTTACGAGGACTACCTCAAGTTGCCGGACGAGGAGTGCTACCACTACGAGATCCTCGATGGTGTGCTTGTCAAAGAGCCTGCACCATATGTCCACCACCAGCGGATATCCAGGAGGCTGCAGCGGCTCCTTGAGGACTACTTTGTTCAGCGAGACCTTGAGGGCGAGATTTTTAATGCGCCTATTGATGTGACCTTGTCAGATACCAATGTCATCCAGCCGGATCTGGTTTATGTTCCCGGCAGGCAAAAGGAGATTATCAAGGAAGAAAGGATAGACGGAACCCCGTATCTGGTTGTGGAGGTCGTTTCTAAGTGGACTCGAGCTAAAGACCGCGTGAGAAAACGTAGCATATATGAGCGGGTGGGTGTGCCGCACTACTGGGTGGTCGATCCCTTTGACGAAACAATCGAGGCGTATGCATTACAGAATGATCGCTATATTCTCAAGAGCTCAAGCCTTGATGCAGGTGAATTTACGCATCCTGATTTTCCGGGCTTTTCAGTGGAGCTTAAAGCGCTATGGCGTCGGCCGGAATGAACAAACCATGGGTACTGTTAGCGGCCTTATCTCCAAGAATCATGAAACTCGGCAGCCCGAGTGTTAAGTGCGCAAATAGTCAAAATGAACGCAAGAGGGGACAGTGCAGGAATCCGACAGTGCCTAAGGTCGACTTAGGTTTTGAATGAATCAACACTTATCCCCTGGATACCAGTCCTAACAAGCTGTAAGTTTTACCTAACAGACTGTAAGTTTTCCAAGATTGCAGGTTTTGATAAAAATCTTCCGTCGGATAGAAGGAATTCGGCAACTAATAGCAAATATGTACTAATGACATCGATGTCATAAGGTGAAGAAGAAAGGCAATTGGTGCTTCAGGAGGCAGAAGGGTGCGAGGTAGGAGTACTATCTACGACGTAGCGGAGCTGGCCGGTGTATCTGCAAAAACGGTCTCACGAGTTATAAACAACTCATCCCTGGTTGCACCTGGAACCAGGAGAAAGGTTTTAGCAGCCATTGCTGAACTTGACTTCCATCCTGATTCTGCAGCAAAAGGCCTTCGCCAGCGGCGCAGAAAATCAGTAGGCCTGGTTATCCCTTATGGCAGCGACTTTGTATTCCAAGACCCAGGGATGTGGGCTCAGGCAAACGGAGCTCACAGAGCGCTTTCCGAACGCGGTTACGACCTGGTTTTGGCTGTGCCTCAAACCAAGGAACTGGTGTTGCATGAGCTCAGCAGGCTCACTAAGAACCGCACTGTAGACGGGGTAATCCTGTACGCCATGGAAGGCGTGGAGGCGCTGGTTAAGGAATTTGACCGGCTCAAGATTAGATATGTGTCGCTCTCAGTGTGCTATTCAGGACAGGATTATAACTTTGTAGAAACGGATTCATCATACGTGTCTCACCTGGCTACCAGGTACATGATTACCCAGGGCGCAAGGCGTATCGGATTGATTCGCGAGCCGGAAGGGTTTTTCCATGCGGATAAAGCCACCGCTGAGGAGGGTTACCACCGTGCGCATCTGGAGGCCGGCTTGCCGGTGGACAGGTCTTTAATACTTGCAGGCGACTACTCGATAGTATCAGGGTATGAACGGACGTGCCAGCTCTTAAGAGATTATCCTGACATTGACGGAATCCTCTGTATGAGCGATCCGATGGCAATGGGAGCCCTCAGGGCATTGAGAGAGCATGGGTTAACCCCCGGCGTTGACATTGACTTTGTTGCAGGTGACGATTTCCCGAGTACCAGAGAGATATGGCCGGGTCTTACGTCAATCAGGACTCCTCTTTACGAACAAGGATACCAAGCAGGAACAATGATAGTGGATTATATAGAATCAGGACAGAAGATCCCGGGAAGGGTCCTTAAAGGCGAGTTGATAGTGCGTCAGTCAGTCAGATCCCTACACTAGACTGGAAGACTAGACTGGAAGGGAGACGATCCGATGAAACGCTTGTCAGGATGGTCCAGAAGAAAGCATGCCACAGCTTACTGGATGATCCTGCCGGCTGTAGTAGCCATGCTTTTGGTGCACTACATACCTATGCTTTGGGGCTTCTATATCAGCGCACATGATGTCAACATCTTCACAATGGTCAACTGGATCAATGCTCCGTTTGTAGGATTCCGAAACTTCATAGACGGCTTGAACCCTGCTACAACCACCGGTGCCCGTGCGTTGAGATCTCTCGTCAATATTACAGTCTATTCCATCGTAGCTATAGGTGCAGGCTACGTAATAGGCCTTGCAGTAGCAATCCTCCTTAACCAGAACTTCCGGGGGAGGACCTTAATGAGAGGCCTAATCCTCCTTCCCTACATCACACCTGACTCTGTAGCATATAACGTTTGGAAATTCATCTTCCAGTCAAGAATAGGCCTGCTTAACCGCTATCTTATCCAGTGGAATCTTGTGTCGGAGCCTCCTATCTGGCTGATAGGGCCTCCTGCGCTCTGGTCAGTAACGATCGCAAGCATATGGAAAGGCTGGCCTTTTGCAGCTCTTATCCTTCTTGCAGCTTTGCAGAAGATCCCGCAGGAGCTTTACGAGGCTGCCCGCGTAGACGGTGCTACAGCCTGGCAGCAGTTTACAATGATTACAATGCCGCAGCTTCGAACAGTATCTGTAATGCAGATCCTCATGTCAATACTGTGGAATTTCAATGCATTCAACCAGTTCTACATAATGCTCGGGCGTGACCCGGGCATTGCAGCGGAAGTGCCGTCCACGCTCATACTCAGGGAGGCTTTTACTAACCTGAAATACGGGATAGGTTCTGCTTTGTCAATAGTGTTGATGTTGATTCTCCTGGTGATCACCACGGTGTACCTGATTGCCCTGCGCGGTACCGCAGGTGCGGAGGAGATGTAGCGATGAAAGGACGCAAGATGCGTGCCCGTTCAGCCAAGGTGATAAAGCAAGTCCTGATCTATCTGGCTGTGCTGCTTGTGGCACTGGTAGTCTTGATGCCGTATGCCTGGATGGTATCAGGCTCGTTTAAAGAGACGCTGGAGCTGCAATCATCTGATGTTACCGTAGAGCATCTTAAGCCGTCCTGGATTCCTAGGAATCCCACCTTGCGCAACTATCGAGAAGTCAACCAAACCGTCCCTATGCTGAGATATTTTAAGAACTCAATCATCATCAGCCTCGGGACTATGGTAGCATGTACGGTGATAGCGCTGCCTGCTGCTTATGCTCTGTCCAGATTCAATTTCCGCGGACGCGGTGTATATACAGTCTCAGTGCTGGCCACGCAGATGCTGCCGGGAATACTCTTTCTGATACCGTATTACCTGATATTTACCACGATCACGCGGCATACCGGTATTCCGCTGAGAGACACCTACGGAGGAATGATATTCACCTACACATCTTTTGCCTTGCCTTTTTCCATAGTCATGCTGAGGAGCTATCTAAACGGCATTCCCCTTGAAATCGATGAACAAGCTATGATAGACGGATGCACGCGACTCAGGGCTCTTTGGACTGTGATTGTCCCCCTTGCAACTCCCGGCATTGCGGCAGTGGCAATCTACGCATTCATCATGGCCTGGAATGAAGTGCTGTTTGCGTCTGTGCTCACAGGCAGGTCCACCAGGACTGTGGCTGTAGGCATCATGGATTACGTGACAGCTACAGGGGCTAACTGGGGAGGCATGATGGCTGCATGTATCGTCATCAGCATCCCTGTGCTCATACTGTTTACGTCTATGCAGAGGTATATCGTAGAAGGGTTGATCGCAGGAGCCACTAAAGGTTAAGCGCCGGATTGGTGACTACTAAATGTGAAGGATCAGATCGTTGATCCCTAAAGGCTAGGCGTCTGATTGTGAATCTCAAAACCCGAGAAGTCCGGAACCCGGGGGTGATACGCATAGAGCCAGATCACGCTGTCGTTGGAAGGCTTGTTTCACGTGACCTGTTTTTGGATTCTGAACGCGCGGAAAAACCGACAACCCAATACCTAATAACCAAAAAGGAGGTTCATAGGTAATGAAACGGTTAGTGTGTCTCGTTGTGGGGGTTGTTTTCTTATTCGGTTTGATGACATCGATGACATTTGGAGCGCCTCGTGAGATCACTTTCTGGTTGATGCCTAATGCGCCGGATGATGTGCACACAGAGTGGTTGGATGCCAAAGTGGAAGAGTTCAAGAAGGAGACAGGAATCACTGTCCACTACGAAGTGATCGGGTGGGGTGACGCCTGGACAAGGCTTGTCACTGCGATTACAGGCGGTGAAGGGGCGGACGTAGTCCAGGTGGGCACCACGTGGAATCCGCAGCTCGCAGCTATGCAGGGTCTTAAGAAGATCGATCCTTCCGAATTCGGAGGAGTAGCCGCTTTCATGCCGGCAAACTACGAGTCCACTACGTATAAAGGCGAGTGCTTCGGAGTGCCGTGGTTTGCCGAGACCCGCTGCCTGTTCTACAACACTGACCACTTTGCCGAAGCAGGTGTGGAGCCTCCCAACACGTACGATGAGCTTGTTGAAGTAGGGAAGAAGCTGGTAGAGGTTCGGGGTTCAGGGACTGCCATCGCAATTGCAGGAAACCAGGCTTGGGACCTCCTGCACAACTGGGCCATACTGCTCTGGGCCTGGGGCGGAGACCTTACGAGCCCTGATTACAAGAAAGCGACGTTTAACAGCCCTGAGGGAATCGACGCCATGAACTGGTACGTGGACCTCGTCCGGACCGGCCTTGCGTCCAAGTCCTGCGCCGAGTACACCCAGCCTGACGCAGACGCTGCCTTCATCAACGGCAACGTCTCAATGGCGTTCATGGGTCCGTGGAACATTGCAGGCATAGAACACGACAACCCGACCCTTAACTTCGGTGTGGTTGAACCTCCTCTCGGTCCCAAGGCGCGTGCTGCGTTCTCAGGCGGAAGCAACCTTGCAATCCTTGCAGGCACCAAGGCTGAGGAAGATGCAAAGGCATGGATCAAGTTCCTCCTGAGAAAGGATAACCTCGTATCCTACACAGCTGACCTTACCTACATGTTGCCATCGGCTGTGGAAGCGTTTGACGACCCGGCTTTTGCCACAGACAAGTATAAGCCGTTCAAGGCAGCGCTTGAATACGCCACTGCATATCCTCCGCTGGGCGTGTGGGGTACAATAGAAAACGACATAACAGTGGCGTTTAAGGCGATCTTCACCGACTATGTCACAGGGCAGCTGGGTGAGGACGGTGTGAAGAAGCATCTGGACGATGCAGCTCAAAAGGTCGATGCTGCATTGGCGCAAGAGAAGTAATGGAGGATCGGTAAACTCACGTGTGACAGTATAACAGAGAAACCGGAGGAGAACGCTTTATGCCGTACTACACATCTTGCCACAAGCTTGGTTCAGGGGTGCCGTTAGGAGGTATAGGAGCAGGGAAGATCGAGATATTCCCTGACGGGACGCTTTCCAACTTCACACACCAGAATAACTGGGAGAACCCGACTGGGATAACAGGCGGCCTGAACCATGTGGACGCACGCGTCGGCCATCACTTCGCAGTCTGGACGTCAAGAAGCGTCCTGGGGTCAGATCCTGTAGCGCTGCTTCTTCACACAGAAGATATTGCAGGGCTACCGCATGTAAGGGAGATTGAGTACTCGGGCGAGTATCCTTTTGCAAAGCTAAATTATATAGATCCCGCTCTCCCCATAGAGGTGCGGCTGGAAGCGTTCTCCCCGGTAGTGCCGGGCAACTTGAAGATGTCAGCCATGCCTGTAGCTGTATTCATGTTCACTTTGACAAACAAAGATGCATCGTCAAGTGTGGATGCGGCAGTTATGGCGACTGCGAGAAACACTGTAAGCTCATGGAATGTCGGGAGATACAACCAGGTAGTCTCTGAGGGGGATGTGAGGGGAGTCTTGTTTAGATCGGACTCCCCGCTCCCAACTGATAAAGCGTCAGGGACGGCCTGCCTTGCAACATGTGCCTCGGCGGGTGAGGCCGGCTACGATCATGCATGGAACCTTAAGGTGGCAGACCCCTTTATCCTCACTCTCAAGAACATGAACCTTGCTCCATGGGATCATTTTTCACGTACAGGCAGTTTGATATCGAGGGATTGGGGACCTTTACCCGTATCCCCCATAGTCCAAGGAGAAGGCATCGAGCCGGCGGGTGCTATTTCCGTTCGGACTGTGCTTGGGCCCGGCGAAACTAAGACTATACCGTTTGTTCTTGCATGGCATATGCCGAATTCTTATTTCGGGCACGTGTACGAAAAAGACTACGCTGATGCGTTCGAGGTTGCAGAAGCCGCCTTCCGCGACCTGGATAGCATCTATGAAGGTGCCCGAAGATGGGAAGTCTGTCTTTCCGAGGCTCTGACCGGGGTGGATAAGGTCCAGCGTCTAGGGGAACATCCCGGAGCTTCTGCAAGCAGCGGTTTTTCTCGCTATATGCCTGCCTGGCTGGATGATGCGCTTAGGAATAACCTCTATGTCCTTTCATCAGGGAGTTGGTGGGACAGGGAAGGCAGGTTCGCTCTGTTTGAAGCATCGAGAACATGTCAGCTCATGAGCACAGTGGATGTCCTCTATTATGCCAGCGTACCTGTGTCATGGTGCTATCCCGAGCTCGAGGAGTCATGCATTATTCAGGTGGCGAACGCACAGCGCGATGACGGATATATCCCTCATGACCTCGGAAGAGGCAGGATTGACTGCCCTAGCGACGGCACAACCGCACCGCCCAGGTGGAAAGACCTGTGTCCTAAGTTTGTGCTTATGGCTTACCGCGATGTAATGTGGTGGGGAGGAGGGAGGCTCCTTAAGCGCCTGTACGGCCCGGTGAAGAGGGCTATGGAGTGGGCTGTCAGAAGTGACCGGAACGGAGACTATCTTCCTGACAATGAAGGCGCTGACCAAACCTTCGATAACTGGAGCTTTGAAGGTGCGAACTCTTACACGTCAAGCATCTATCTTGCAGCACTCCTGGCTTGCGAGAGGATGGCTGAATCCATGGGAGATTCAGCTTTCAGCAGGGAGCTGCGAGAAAGGTTCGTCCTGGGGCAGGAATCCTTTGAAAAGCTGCTGTGGAACGGCAGGTACTATCGAGCGGCAGCATCTTGCGAAAAGAAGACTATGCAGCAGGACGCCTGCACAACAGGGCAGCTTAACGGGCAGTGGTACGCGCACCTGCTCGATCTGGGCTATATCGTTCCTCGAGAGCACGTTGTATCTGCAGTCAGCACAATGCTTGAAATGAACGGATCGGTTTCACCCTTCGGAGCGGTGAACGCTGTGCTTGCTGACGGCAGTGTAGACAGGACGAATTCCCATTCAGGGAACGTCTGGCCCGGGGTAACCTATGCCCTTGCTTCTCTTGCGATTTATGAAGGAATGGTGGATGAAGGTCTTGAGCTGGCCCGAAAGGTCTGGGCCCATATCACGGACAATGTGAAAAACCCCTGGGATCAGCCGGATGTCATAGACTCAAGAACAGGTAAGTACGGTTTCGGTGACCATTACATGCGCAACATGGTCATATGGGCACTGGCTTTTGCCTTGTCCAAGCACGACCCAGGCGTGAGAGCAGCCCTTGATGCGCTGAAAGGCAAGGTCTAGCGAGGCTTAGACTTTATAGTTTGTGACGAGGATCTCACTGAGCGGCCCGCGGCTGTCAGCTTTTGAGTTGATGGACCTCTTTGCTTGCACCCTGTGGATATTGAATCCTTTATATAGCCGGTCGAAGAAATCATCGCGAGGATCCGCATTGCGCGGGTCTGAGTTGCTCAGCATAAGAAGGGCCCTGCGGTCATCCATCTTCCGATAGAAATCCGCAAGTGCAATCTGGTCTTCGTCTGTGAAATCCTGCTTGCTGTAGGATGTAAAGCTGGATGTGGTATTAAGGGGCCTGTACGGGGGATCGAAGTATACGAAGCTTTCGGAATTTATATAGTCTGACGCCTTCCTGTAGTCTCCGTGTATGATCGTGACCTTCTTTAGAAGTTCGCTTGCTGCGGTCAGGTTTTCCGCATCACAAATGGTGGGGTTTTTGTAATCGCCGAAGGGGACGTTGAAGCCTCCGGATTTATTCACGCGGTACAGGCCGTTGAAGCAGGTCTTGTTCAGGAAAATAAACCATGCCGCCTTTTCAAGGTCGACCTCTTCGTCATAGGTCTTTCTCGCGTTATATACTTTGCGGACGCTGTAATATGTCTTCTTTCGGGCATATTTATCCTGCGTAAGATAATTATCTTCCATGTCCTTAAGTATGGCGATTAGGCCCTCAACATGGTCCCTGACTGCCTTGTAGGTATTGATAAGGTCCCGGTTTATGTCGAGGATAACCGCATCTTTCACGGGGTACAGTTGAAGGACATCAAACAGCACAGCCCCTCCGCCGACAAAAGGCTCGACATAGCGCCTTATCTTGCCGGCTGCAAGTTCATTTGGGTAGAAGTCCCGGAATGTGGGGAGGAGTTGTCCTTTTCCGCCTGCCCATTTAATGAAAGGTTGGCTGTGGGGAACTGTCTTTTCAATCAATGCTGTTCTCTCCAGATCGAACTCTCTATTATACTTCCAACACTGCTCTCCTGTATGCTTCTAATCTTGCTCTTACGCTTCGGATATTGCTCTTACCCTTTTCTGATATTACTTTCCTCGGTTCACTTCTAAAGCTAACTCGAGAGTCCAAGGTTGCCGCGTTGCTTCGAGCTTAAAGGCTGCCGCCTTACTTCAAACTTAAGCGGCACATCGAAAAAACAGCCGGCCGGATGGCAAGATCGAACTCCCGATTCCGGTCGGCTTGTTTTCTTTTGATCTCATATTTCACGTCAAAGTCACTGAGTGTATTTCACGTCATTACCGTTAGATTGTCCACAATCAGTAGCTGGTAAAGAACTGCACTGCTTGCTTGTCGGGATGAGGTTCTTGTGTATACGTCTTTGGACCGGATGACTTTTTCTCCGGCGATCTCGGCTCCCGCGGCAGTTCCGTAGCCTTCTGTAATTCAACTACTTTGTCAGTGAATGAGTTGTTACCATTAATATGCGTGCTATGTTGGAAAACCTGTCCCCTTGTAGTTTTGTCGATTACTGTGCTTCCGTCTTCAGATGATATACGGTTATAGTTGAGATATCCATAATACAATCGGCCGGACGGGTGGACTATGAGGTTTTCCGTTTCTATGTCCCCATCCACAAGCCCGGCAATTTCAACTTCTTTTGCTGTGATTCTTCCGTACAGGCTGCCGGAAGGGGTGATTACCACTTTTCGTGCGTTGTTAATGTCTCCCCTGATAAGACCGTGGATCTCAATTAAACCGGGATACTGAGACGGTTCGTCTCCCAAGAACGCTTTAGTAATCAATTCGCTGATTCCCATTGAGGATCACCCTTCGGTCTTTTCTTCTACTTCAGGCTGGACCTCCTCAGTTTCGCACACGTTAGCTTCAATAGTTTCAAAGGCTTCTGCTCTGTCCACCGGTTTCCACAACCAATTGCCCCAGTTCAAGTAACCGCGGCAATTTGCGGTGATGGGATCTGCTGCTAGCTTTGCCTGAGGTAGTTGTGGTAAAAGGTGGGCGCCTATGGCTTGTCCGCCTCCACCTGTTAAAATCAAATCGCTGAAGTTTGACACTCTCCACTGAGAGTTGATTTCCACCAGGATATTGACGGCCAAGTTTTCAAAAGCTCTTGCAATGATATCGCTTATATCAAGCTTTTCCCCGGAAACGCTGATTTTCCGCTCGATAATCACACTGTCAAGAGCATAGCTTTCTACTTCTAACCCGTATTCTGCTGCGAGCTTAGAACTGATGCTGTCATAAGCAGTAGCAAGGCCTATAGGAAGCGACCTGCTCTTTTCAGGTATGTACTCATCGTCTTCAATTACAGCCAGGTCGGTTGTGCGGAATCCTACATCGATAATTCCGGTCATGCCTTCAGGGTGAGCCTTCGGCTGCCCGTCAGGGCTGTAAAACTCAGACCAGTAGGTGCCTAGGGGTTGGGGGACCATTTCTATTTCGGGGACGTAAATCCTGATGTCGCGCATTCTGCCGCTGCGAAAGACCCTTATGTCTCTTTCGCCTCTGACTCTTTGCTCTAATTTCTCAGCTAAGTGAAGCCGATCTATGGGAAGGCCGGTTACTACCTTGAAGTTGTTGGTGTGGCCTGTGCAAAACAGGCTTAAAGCAGCGTAGAACAGGATTTCAAAATCTTCTCCTATAGAACGGTTGTAGGAAAGGTCACGGTAGACATACTTCGAGTGCCTTATGGCAGCTTTGCCTACATGATAAAGCTTTTTGTTGATTTCGACTTTCAGATTGTCCATGACCGGCATAAGATGAGCTCTGGTGCTAAATGTAGGCTTGGTATGACCTTCACCCACTACGCTAGGGAAAGAGTAACCACAGACTCCATCGGCGACCTTCACAAAACCGTAACCCACATCTAGGCCAAGTATTTTCGCCATGGCGTAACCCCCATGTATATAATGAAATAAGAATGCTTAGGAAGTCATCAAGAAACACGACTTTTGACGGTTCGACAAGCATTTACATTATATCAACCTAATATTGTCTTTTGCAAGCTTTTTTTCCATGTATCATAGGGGATTACGTTGGAAAACAGCACTTTAATCTATATTTTGCCAAGGGAGGCATGGAGGCTGTTGCATAAGCCCTCGACATAATCCCGCCTGGCGATTACTGAAAGCCATTCGTCGGGTATGCTTTCATAGCCGTAGTAGAGCCCTGCCAGCCCTCCTGCAACTGCGCCGACAGTATCGGTATCTCTGCCGAGATTAACTGCTTTCAAGACGCAGTCTCTAAAGCTTTCAGTGGTCAATAGGCACCAAACGGCGGCTTCGAGGGTGTCAACGACATAGCCTGTGCTTCTTATTTCAGATTCATCCAGGTTGCTGAAGCCGTCCTGCGTAAGACGTTCGTAGTGGTGCACCTCACTTGAGAATTCAGGATGATTCCTGTAATAATCCATGGCTTTAAGAATGCCGGTTTCTACTGATTTTTTGAGATCCTGTCTTTCCATGAGGCAGGATGCGCAAGAGACGTAGATGCCGCATGCAACCTTGCTGCGTGCATGGGCGTGGGTCAAGGCGGAAACGTTGTGGATGATTTCGCGGGCCTCATCCACCTCGAAAAAGTCAGTCCCGTAGCAGGACCTGAGGTAGAATACGATGGGAAGAATCCTCATGAGAGAGCCGTTTCCGTTATCCCGTTCGGCCTTACCGCCGCATTTCAGAGGAGGTGTTCCCCTGGCAAATCTGGTCAACGCTATTGATGTGGTGTTTCCCACATCAAACGTCACTCTGTGGGGCGTGTATTCAGCTTTATTGTACCATTTTAGGAACTTGGCCATTATATCTTCATAATCCAATCCTTTAATGAGGCTGTCTACCAGGCATAGTGTCATACTCGTATCATCAGACCAGGTGCCTGCAGGTTGGTTATATGTCCCATAAGCGCGCATACCTGTTACCGGGTTTCTACGGAGCGCATCCCTATCCATAAACTCCACAGGAACGCCTAAGGCATCACCGACACATAAACCCATTACGCCTGATAACACATGATTTGACATTTTTATGCCTCCTTACCGCATAGTGCTTGGATTTGAGATTGCGGCACTTATCTTGGCTTCGCGAGATGTCACAATGTATGTCAGTGCAATGTGGGCCAAAGAGGTTACATATTCTGCGTCTTCTTATAGGCGAAGTAACTGTAGATCACAGAGACAAGGCCGCTTAGCAGGAGTAACCCCATGCCAAAGAAGAAACAAGAAATCCCCTCAAAGATGAAAGCGCAGCCGATTATTATCAAGATACCGGTTAGGATCATGGCTGTTCCGCCGAAGCGTTGGCTTAACGACCATGCTCTTTCGTTTGCCATACTCCATGTGGTCCTGAGTCCGATTAAGGAATTCATCTTGAGTCTCGGCATGATGCTGCCTATCCCAATCAGTATGAATCCGAGGATAATGAATAAGGTCTTGTTTAAGTCCATGGCCTGAGTTAAGTCAGGTTTGGCACGAACATATCCCAAATACAGAAAGAAATACGTCATTCCGTTAAAGAGCAGCAGCGTGAAGATTCCCACCAAGATAGTCAGTCTCTCCTGGGAATCTCGGTCATGATCCCGCTTCCTTGACGGCATCCCGCTGGAAGGCATCTTGCTCGCAGACTTTAGAACCAGGCCTGTGGCGATAACGACTGCAGGAAAGATCAAGTTTTCATACTTGCTTCCCCAGCGGTCTACTTCGCCTCTGATGTTATAGTGCATGGGCACTCTGTCGGGCAGAACAGGGAGCACAATTAACGTGACTACCAGGGGCAAAAACATTAGAGCGTAGAATATTCGATGCATCCACTTCAATGCACGTGCCTCCTTTCGCTGAACATTCAGTGCGGGCGGCTACTTTAGATTCTATCCTTTTTTGTATACGATAGCATGAAAAGTTTGATGATCTGTGACAACAATTCGGCTAAGAGAAAAGTATGGTAGAATAATTAACTAGGATGTCTTTATAACCGCTTGAGATGTACTCACTTAGAACGGTCAGCGCAGGCTGTACTGCCAAATTCTAAAGCTTACATTTGGCAATAAGAAGCCATCTACGTTTTGGAAGGGAGACCTCTAATGGAGACGCAATCCATTCTGTTTGCCTTCATGTTAACTTTGTTTGCCGGGCTTTCAACGGGAATAGGCAGCGCAATAGCGCTTTTTGCAAAAAGGACTAATACCAAGTTTCTGTCTGTTTCCTTAGGGTTTTCTGCAGGGGTAATGATATATGTATCCTTCGTTGAAATACTCAGTGAGGCGAAGGAATCCCTCATAATGGAGCTGGGCGTAAGAGGTGGAATGTGGGCGACGGTAGCCGCGTTTTTCGGTGGGATGTTGCTGATTGCTATCATAGACAAAGTAGTGCCTACCCATGAAAATCCCCACAGCATGCAATGTGTAGAGGACATATGCCCGGAGAAGTTAGACGATAGGCACGGACTCATGAGGATGGGGTTAATGTCCGCCCTGGCCATAGCTATACACAACTTCCCTGAGGGGATAGCTGCTTTCACAGCCGCGTTAAAGGATGTAGATGTCGGCCTTGCCATTGCCGTAGCCATAGCGATTCATAATATACCGGAAGGCATAGCTGTGTCTGTACCTATATACTATGCTACCGGAAACAGGAAAAAGGCGTTTATCTACTCTTTCCTATCAGGTTTGTCAGAGCCTTTAGGAGCGATAGTCGGATACCTGTTATTGTCTGCGTTTTTTAATAATCTCACGTTTGGGATACTTTTCGGTATGGTGGCAGGGATCATGGTGTTTATATCCCTTGATGAATTGCTGCCGGCATCAGAGAAGTATGGAGAACATCACTTATCACTATACGGCATAATCGGTGGAATGCTTTTTATGTCGATCAGTCTATTAATGTTTGTTTGATTATGAGCGGGCAGCAAGCGGCCGTGCTTCCTAATCTCTTTCTTGTACGGTAACTTTCGCGGTATCGCCTGGCTGCTTTCCGATTTTGTTGCGGATGTCCTTCCGCAACCCTGTGATGTAGCATTAGGCGCATCATTGCGTCAAGCCCACGACGAGATCTGCTCCGCCCGCAACCTTTAATCCTATCCGCCAATACGTCCAACTGTACTCCACCGGTCCCCACAGGAAGTAGCTCTTTCTGAACATGATCCAACCACGATGTCAAAATCTTTGCTTTCACGGGCACGCTTAGGGAGGAATTGTAAAAAAGAAGGCGAATAAATTGGTACAACATTAGTTGGATGCTCAAACAAACTAATAGGAGTTGCGGTATGAACATGAAGAATTCTCAACACGCTCACGAGAACGTACACCATTCAACACCCACCACCGGGAACCAGGGTCTGGTGAAGGACCTGAACAAGGCAATAGTGCTCAACATGATCTGGAGGTCAGGCCCTATATCCAGGGCCGACATATCGAGGGCTTCGGGGTTGAACAGGGCGACTGTGTCGTCGCTGGTTGACGAGCTGATCACCGAGAGCTACGTCACGGAGGTGGGAGTCGGGGAATCTGCGTTGGGGCGGAAGCCCATCATGCTGAAGGCCAATCCAAGCGTGGGCACTATCATCGGTGTCGACCTGGGCGTCAACTACATCCGTCTCATAGCTTCTGACGTCACGGCGAACGTCGTTGCCCGCGAGGAGCTGGTAATACATCCTGGCGACGGCGTGGAATCCATCGTGGGGACCATGCTGAAGGCGATAAAGCGAATGGCGGCATCGGTGCCGCCGACGCTGAAAGGGCTCATCGGAGTCGGGGTCGGGGTGCCGGGGTTGGTCAGGTCTGACGGCGGAGTGCTTGCGTTCGCGCCCAACCTCAGGTGGAAGGATGTGCCGCTCAGGCAGATCTTAGAGGAGCAACTGTGCGCCTCTGCGTTCGTGGATAACGAGGCCAATGCAGGCGCCATGGGAGAGAGGTGGTTCGGCGCAGGGAAGGGCGTGCAGAATATGGCCTACCTCAGCGTCGGCATCGGCCTGGGCGTGGGTATCGTGATCAACGGCGAGCTGTACCGTGGGAGCATGGGCTACGCAGGGGAGATGGGGCACTTTACCATTGAGCCTGACGGCCCGGAGTGCGGGTGCGGCAACCGAGGCTGCTGGGAGACTCTGGCGTCGGAGCGGGCGTCGCTGGGCAGGGTAGCAGAGGCAGTCCGGGCGGGCCGGCCGACGGAGCTGGCAGGGCGCGAGGGAGACAGGCTCACCATGGACGACCTGGCAAGGGCGTGCGCCGACGGCGACGAGGTGGCGCAGGAGGCTCTTGCGGAGACAGGCAGGTACCTGGGGATAGGGATCGCGGGGGTGATCAACACCTTCAATCCCGACCTGGTGATCGTCGGTAATACGGTGGGGTGCTGCAGCCGGCTGGTATTGGAAGAGGCCGAGAAGGAGATTCGCGCGAGGGGGCTCAGCCAACTGGCGGAGGGAGTCAGGTTGGTCCAGGCTGCGCTGGGCAAGGATTCGTGTGCTATGGGGGGAATCTCCCTGGTTTTGAACGACCTTTTGAGCCTTCCGAAGATTGCACTGTAGGGTTTGTGTCGGGATCGACGTGAGATAAAGGCGCATGCGTGCGGGGGGAGGAACGCTTGATGACAGTTGGCAGAGTGAAGAACAGTGTCGGGATCTGGTCGTTCGGCGCCAACGCGACGCGCTTCATGCCTGGAGGGTACCATCCGGAGGCGCTCAAGGAGGATATGCCGACGAAGGTGCGACGCGTGGTGGACGGCCTAGGGGACCTTGTGGATGGCTACGAGTTCCACTATCCGGGGGAGGTGTCCGAAGACAACCTCGATCAGGTGCTGGAGGCCTTGGGCGGAGCGGACCTTTACGCCGTGGCGCTGGGGCTGTTCTCTATACCCAAGTATGCCCTGGGCTCGTTTATCAACCCCGATCCTAAGCTTCGGAGGGAGTCGGTGGACACCGCGAAGCGCGGGGTTGACCTAGCGGCTCAGGTCGGGGCGAAGTTCATCATCTGGCCCGGCGGAGAGGGCTACAATTACCCGTTCCAGGTGCCGTACGGCGAGGTGTGGCAGCGTTTCATAGATGCCATAGCGGAAATAGTTGACCATGCCCATGGTAAGGGCGTCACCGTGCTATTGGAGCACAAGAACTCAGAGCCTGCCATGAACATCCTCATGCGCAACATCGGCATGACCCTTTTTGTGATACACAAGGTCACAGAGACCGGTGTGCCGACTGACCTGCTGAAGGTGAACATGGACTGGCAGCATCTGATCATGAACGGCGAGCCGCTGGCTGAGTACGCTGCGCTCCTGGCGAAGGAGGGGCTCTTGGGGCACCACCACGGCAACTCGGGCTGGGGCACCTTCGATGACGACAACATGGTGGGCGCCACCTGTTTCATGCAAACCCTTGAGCTCGCTGTGGAACTGCGGCGGGCGGGGTACGGGAGCGGCGGCGAGCGGATCGGGTTCGACCTGTTCCCCTACACCGAAGACCAGATCGAGGCTGTTAGGCAGAACGTGTACCAGTGGGAGTTCATCGATTCAATCGCGGCGAGGATCGACGAGGCGACGCTGGCGGAGGCGCAGGCGAAGCACGATGCGGTGGCTGCGTACAGCGTCGTCTACACAGCCATGGGGCTGGACGAGGACTTCCGTCAGGCGGTGGATGCGAGCAGGAGGAAGTAGACTCTATTCGCTCTGTCGCTCGCTTTACGGTGCCTTGTAGGACCTCTTCCGGCAGGATGCCGAATTCGTCGACTCGGTCAGCAGATGAGGGGGTGGGAGGCTGGAGGCGCGGATGTTTGAGGTCAGGCTGGAACCGTCAACTTAACATTAAGAAAAAAGGAGGAGACAAGGATGACGATGAAGCGCTTTGGGATCACGATAGGTTCCGTACTACTTGTTGTCCTCTTGTTGCTGACGATTACCATGCCAGCAGCTACTCAGCAAAAGATTACCATCGGCGTTTCCATTCGGAGCCTGTCGGAGGAGCGGTGGGCGCGAGAGAGGGACCTCATGGAGGAAAAGGCGAAGGAGCTAGGGGTAGACATCATCTTCACGGATGCCAATAACGATGAGTTTGTGCAGAACTCGCAGATCGAGAACTTGATTGCCCGCGGCGTCGATGTTTTGATAATCATCGCCCGAAACAGCGACGTGGCGGCCAACGGAGTGGCGATGGCGAGCGCGGAGGGGATCCCGTGCATCGCGTACGACGTGGCCATATACCATCCTGATGCTATCTACGTGTCGTTCGATAGCGTGAGGGTGGGATACGAGATGGCCAAGGCCGTAGTGGAGCAGGTGCCGAAGGGCCGGTACTTCTGGATCGGCGGGTCGCCTACGGACGACAACGCTTATCTGGTGAGGAAAGGGCACTTCCAGGTGCTGCAGCCGCTGATCGACAAGGGCGACATCGTGCTCCTAGGCGAGCAGTGGTGCGATGCGTGGAGCCCTGAGGAGGCGCTGAAGCACGTGGAGAACGCGCTGACCGCGCATGCGAACCAGATCGACGCGATCGTATGCTCCAATGACGGGACCGCGGGAGGCGCGGTGCAGGCGCTGAAGGATCAGGGCCTGGCCGGAAAGGTCCCCACGTGCGGGCAGGACGCTGACCTCGTGGCGTGCCAGAGGATAGCCGAGGGGACGCAGACTGTAACCATATTCAAGGATGTCAGGATTCTGGCCGATGCTGCGATGAAGACTGCAGTGGAGCTGGCGCAGGGCAAGCGTCCGTCGGGCATCAACGGCAAGTACGTCAATGAGGCGAAAGGCATCGAGCAGGACGCTGTATTCGCGGAAGTGATCCCTGTCACGAAAGACAACCTGTATGAGGTCATCGTGAAGGGCGGTTTCCACAAGCTGGAGGACGTGTACAGGAACGTACCCAAGGACCAGTGGCCGACGGGATAGCGACAAGATAGCGTGATCGTTATCGAGAGGCCGAGGGACTGAAGGTGCTGCGTCCCGACCTGCGATGGCTGCGGAGCCCGCGGGGCGTCCGGGGCATGCGGCGCGCGGACGAGGGGCGCAGCGCTCCCAAGCCCCACCCGATCGGGAGGGCGAACGGGAAAACGATTGGCAGGCGGTCAGGAGGCACACGAGAGGCAGTCGGGGAGGCGAGAAGCGTGGGAGAGATGGGAAGCGTTCTTCTCGATATCCGCAATGTCACCAAGGACTTTCCGGGCACCCGGGCCCTGGACGACGTGTGTATGCAGGTTATCCAGGGGGAGATTCACGGGCTCTGCGGGGAGAACGGGGCAGGCAAATCGACGCTGATGAAGATACTCAGCGGCACTCATCCTTGCGGATCATACGAAGGCGAGATACTGTTCGATGGCGAGCCCATCCGGTTCGCGGGGATAAGGGATTCGGAGGCACGGGGCATACGCATCATCCATCAGGAGATGGCCCTGGTCAAGGAGATGACGGTGGCCGAGAACATCTTCCTGGGTGCCGAGAAGGCCAGGTTCGGGATCATCGACCAGATGAGGATGTACAGCGAGACGCGAGAGCTGCTCGGCAGGTTCGGGCTAAACGTGCCCGGGTCGGCACTCGTGGGCACGCTGGGCGTCGGGCAACAGCAGATGGTAGAGATCGCGAAGGCCTTGCGGGGGCACGTGAGGCTGCTGATCCTGGATGAACCCACGTCAGCGCTGAACGACGCGGAAGTGGAGAACCTCATGCGCACGCTGCGGGAGCTGAAGGCCGCAGGCGTGACCTGCATCTACATATCCCACAAGCTCAGGGAACTCTTCGACATTGCAGACCGGATCACGGTGCTGCGCGACGGAAGGTGCATCGGCACCAGCCCCACCACTGAGGTCACTGAAGATGAGATCATCGCCATGATGGTGGGCCGGGCGCCCACCGGCCGTTTCCCGCCGAAGACCAGGAAGGCCGGCAAGGTGATGATGTCGGTAAGGAACTGGACCGTAAAGGATCCCGAGAACAGGGAGCTTTACGCGGTGCGGGACGTGTCGTTTGACGTGCGGGCCGGGGAGATCCTGGGCATATCGGGCTTGATGGGTTCGGGGCGCACTGAGCTCCTGCAGAGTCTGTTCGGGGAGTACGGGTTCCAACCGTCGGGCGAGATAGAGATCGAGGGGAAAAAGAGCAGGATACGATCAGCGCGGGACGCGATCGCGCTGGGAATGGGGCTGGTGACCGAGGACAGAAAGAACACGGGGCTCATCCTGATGCACTCGGTGACGCACAACATCACGTTGCCGTCGTTGCCGAACCTGTGCAACGGGCCGGTGGTGGACACCGTTTCGGAGCTTGCCGCGACGCTGGAGATAATCAAAGAGCTGAGCATCAAGGTGCCGTCGGTGGAGTCGAAGGTTGAAACGTTGAGCGGCGGGAACCAACAGAAGGTGTCCATCGGCAAGTGGCTGATGACCAAACCGCGGATACTGATGCTAGACGAGCCGACGAGGGGCATAGACGTGGGCACGAAGTACCAGGTGTACGAGCTGATGGACCGTTTGGCTGCCGCGGGGATCGCCATCATCATGGCGTCGTCTGATTTGCCTGAGGTGCTGGGGATGAGCGACAGGGTGCTGGTGATGCACGAGGGCGCGATGGCAGGGATAGTGGACTCGAGCGAGGCCAATCCCGAGAGGATAATGTCGCTGGCTACCATCGGAAAGGGGATGCGAAACAGTGGCAGATGCACAGCTGGGAAAGAGTGAGTCGACTCTGGATGTATCGCTCATCGAGCGTATCCGCAGGCGAGGGCTGAGGTACAACCTGCGCGCCTACACCATGGTGTTCGCGCTGCTCGCCATCTGGCTTGCCTTGGCCATTGCCACGCAAGGCACCTTCCTCGAACCCCGAAACATGTCGAACCTGTTTCGCCAGGCAGCCATCAACGGCTACTTGTCCATCGGCATGGTGTTCGTGATCACGGCAGGGCACATAGACCTGTCTGTGGGAGCTGTGGCTGGGCTTACGGGAGCGATTGCGGCGATGCTGCAGATCCAATGGCTGCCGGCGCTAGGTGAGCACCTGGGCGTCGCCTGGTTGCAGCCGGGGTGGCCGTCGACGATCATCAGTATCGTTGCGGCTCTGTTGATGGGAACTGCGATAGGCATATGGCAGGGCGTGTGGGTGGCGTACGGCCAGGTGCCGGCGTTCATCGTGACGCTCGGAGGCATGTTGGTGTTCCGTGGGGCTATCCTGGGCATCACCAGGGGTGTAAACGTCGGGCCGATGAATGTGACTTTTCAGAGGATAGGCCAGGCGTACCTGTCAACTGGGGCAGGAGTGGCGTTCGCTGCCGTTGGGGTGGCTTTGATAGTCTTTTATACGTTTGTGTCGCGGCGGAGCAGGGTGAGGTACGGGTTCCCCGTGAAGCCGCTTTGGGCGGATGCGGCGATCACGGTGTTCTACTCGGGGCTGGTGATCGGGTTCGTGGCGGTGATGCACCGTTACCGCGGCGTGCCGGTGCCGGTGGTGCTACTGATCGTGATGGCAGCACTGTTTGCGTTCGTGTTCAGTCGGACGCAGCTGGGACGGTACGCATGCGCGATAGGCGGGAATCTGGAGGCGGCGCGCCTGTCGGGCCTGAACGTGCGTCGGGTGATCGTGCAGATCTTCGCGCTCATGGGCGTGCTGGGGGCGATGGCGGGCATCGTGCTGACAGCGCGGCTGAACGCGGCGACGGCGAACGCCGGCAACCAGTTCGAGATGAACGCCATCGCGTCGTGTGTGATCGGGGGGACGAGCCTGCAGGGAGGCTCCGGGAGCATACCTGGGGCGCTGCTCGGGGCGCTGGTGATGGCGAGTATAGACAATGGCTTGAGCATGCTTAACGTGCAGGCATTCTGGCAGCAGATCATCAAGGGCTTGATCCTCATGGTGGCGGTGTTGATGGACGTGAAGTCGAAGTAGGGTGTGTAGTGTAGTTAGGGGCCACTTCACCTCTTGACCACATTTCGTTCGTGTTTGTCGATTTTGACGGGAACCGAATACAAGAAGACAGCTCCGGTTTCGTCGGAGCCATACATCGTAGGAGCCATACACCTCCCGCGGCCGGCGCGTGCGTTTGTGGGAGGCGCTAGATTTTCACTAAGAAAGGGAGTGACACGAGATGGCGGGAAGGGTGAGCCTTGCCAAGGTGCAGCCGCCCGTGTGCGAGATTCCGCCGGGGTATCCGGAGCTGCCGCCGGAGGTTTACCGGGAGCGGCTGGGGCGGTTGCGCAAGAGGATGAGGGAGGCCGGGTTGGACTGGGTGGTGATATATGCCGACCGGGAACATGCTGCGAACTTCTCCTACCTGGCCGGGTTTGGGCCGCGATTTGAGGAAGCGCTGCTGCTGGTGGGACCTGAGGACGCGGGAGCGCCGCGGGCTGTGCTTGGAAACGAGTGCATCGACATGGCGAGGTTCACCGAGGCGGAGCTGGAGGGAGTGCATTATCCCACATTCAGCCTGATCGGACAGCCGCGCGAGGACGTGAAGTGTCTAAAGGAGATCTTTCGCGAAGCGGGGATCCGGCGCGGCATGACAGTGGGGACGGTGGGGTGGAAGTATTTCACGGTTGAGGACGGATGCCCGGAGGGGTCATTCGAGATACCGCACTTCATTGTTGAAGCCATTCGGGAGGTCGTGGGAGACGAGGCGGCGGGTGCGGAACCGGACGCGGGACGCGAGGGCGCGGTCTCCGGAAACAGGGTGAGGAATGCGACTGGCATGTTCATGAACCCCGATAACGGACTTAGGACTGTGCTGGAGCCGGAACAGGTAGCCGTTTTCGAGTATGCAGCGTGTTATGTGGCCAGGTCCATGCTGGCGCTGATGGACAACGTGGAGCCCGGGATGACGGAACTGGAGATGGCGAGTTGGCTGCGGAGCAGTGGGCTGCCGCTGTCGGTGCACCCGATGCTATCGGTTGGGGAAAAGGCGCGTTTCGGTCTGACGAGCCCGACAGGCCGCGTCGCGCGGCGGGGCGACTTCATGACCACGGCGTTCGGGATCGATGGTGCGCTTTCGTGCAGGGCGGCGTATCTGGCGGCGGATGAGTCGGACTTGGCGCCCGAGGTGGGGGATTGGCTGGAGAAGATCGCCGAGCCGTACTTCGAGACGGCGGTGAATTGGCTGGAGATGGTGCGGATTGGTGTCGAGGGGCGTGAGATCTGGGAGATGGCGGAGTCACGGCTACCGAAGGCGAAGTTTGGGTGGAGCCTGAACCCCGGGCATCTGATTGCGTCAGATGAGTGGGTTTCGACGCCGTTCACGGCAGGGTCGGAGGTGCGCTTGAAGAGCGGCAACTACATGCAGTTTGACATCATCATCGCGCCGAGGCCGCCCTACTTTGGGGCTAATGCTGAAGACGGGATCGTGCTGGCAGATGAGGAACTGAGGGCGGAGATCGCGGCGAAGTTCCCGGATATGCGGGCGCGGTTTGAGCGGCGGAGGCGGTACGTGAGGGAGACGTTGGGGATCGGTATAGCCGACGACGTGCTGCCGATGTCGGACATACTCGGGTACTATAGGCCGTTTCTGTTGGATAGGGAGCGGGCGTTTGTTGTGAGGTGAGGAGGGGCTGGGGCGCGATCCATGGTCGCTTAGCAAGTAGGACTCCAACAGGGGTGTACTCCACTTAACAGCTGCCATTGTGCTAACCTCCTCAGTTTGTGGACTTCATGACTAAATAGAACCACGTGGCAGCTGTTCCGTCAGTGGAAGGGAGTGCGGACAAAAACAGCTGGGATGTTGTTAATAGCTGTCATCGACAAAAATGTCCGGTCTAGCCATAGCCATACATGGCTGCTCTGAAAGGACGTAGAAATCGGCGTTGCGATAGCCGTGGCCATCGCAATCTACAGCATACCTGAAGGTATAGCTGTATCCTTTATGTTTTCTATTGCGATAATAATCTCACTGCGAAAGTCCTTAACTCGCTTCTCAATGCGCTCTAAGTAATCCTCGCCCAGAGATCGTCTGAGGGTTTCCAACTCAGCACGGAAACGCGCTAATTCCTTCTTGGACACCCTTTCGTTCATCTCTACTACTGTCAGGCGACGTAGTGTGTACTTGGGTAAAGTTTGATAATCTTTTAAATCTCGCAGCAGTGTCTGTATGAAGGGAAGATACTCTTCTAATTCAGCAGCGTGATTAGCTAGAGCACTGCGAAGATTGTTTTCTGCCTTAACATGCAGTGATTGTTCACTATGAGGCATCGGGACTTGCTCCCGAAAAGCCCTTATTTTTTCATAAGCAGGCCAAAATCTTAAACTCAGCGGCTCGCGTGGTGTTTCCGGAAGACAGCGAATATACGGCAGCGCTTCTTCGAAGATCAGAGGCCGTACATCCAACCTTTCAGCTTCTGTATCAGGTACAGTCTGGATGAAAAGCTGAAGACCTTTTCTACGGAAGACAAGCATTTGATTTTGGTCTGCCAGTCTTGCCGTCTTTACACGAGCAGGAAAGTCTGCCAACCCCTCAACAACATCCGGATACTGTTCCTTGATGGCATAGAATTCTTTGCGTATGGTAGTGAGTAGGCTTTCTTCCTCTTCTTCCTCGGGGTTCCGGCTTATACGTTTAAAAAGTTCAGCAGGAGATGGTGTTTCTTCGGGAGCGAATATTTTCGCATCTTCTCCCAGGGTATTATGAATTAAGAACATTTTCTGGGCCGCGATTTCGCGGCTCTTGACTATTTCAGCTCCTTGCTCAGTAGGAAAGAAATTATAGATATACAGGGTTTCGAATACCTTGTGTCCGATACGGTTGATACGGCCTAGCCGCTGAATCACGCGAGTAGGGTTCCAGGGAATATCATAATTGATCACAGCACCGGCTCTGTTTAGGTTGACTCCTTCAGAGAGCTTGTCAGTGGCTACCAAAATATCGAAGTCATCACGTTGTCTTTTCCCTGGATGACCTGCATCGAAATTAGAAAGGAGGTCGTCAAAGAAACGTTTACTAAGGGAACCTTTGGCGACCAGCACGCGCCCTGGGAAAGCATCCTGCAGTAGGGGGGCGATATGCTTAATCGTGTCCTGGTATTCAGTGAAGATAACCACCTTGCGGCGGGGTTCGCCGGTGTTATCCTGAATTTCTAAGATCTTTCGGACAGCTTCTATGAGACGCTTGCTTTTGGGGTCTTTTGCTACAAGACCAAGTGCTTTCACTTGCTCGGCAATGTGTTTCAGTAACTCAAAATCGGACTTAATGTCGTTAAGGAATTGTTCCGGCTCATCAAATTCTTCGATTACGTAAACCTGATAGTGACGAGGATCTAAAGTTCGTCGTTCTCTAAGATTCTCGGCAAACTCGGAAAGCGCATTCTCGATTGTCTCCTCATCTTGGTCCCAGATCTTTTCGATTAATCCGCGATCCAGGATGTACTTGCCTGTTCTATTGATGAAATCCAAGACAATCGAGTGGATTCTTATGAAATTGTCTACACTGTCAGCAAAAGCTCCAAAGGAGCTTTCAAAACGCTTAACCAACAAACGACGCATGAATTCGTACAGGTTGCGCTGCTGTTGGTAAGTAAAATTACCTTCCTCATCTAATTGATGCAGCCTACGTTGCTTTTCGTAAGCATAAGGCTGATATATAGCACCTTTGAAATGCCCGTCTTCGCCGAAGTATTCATTGATAACTCTGTCGTAAAACGATGATTGTTCAGGGGTCAACTCGTAGAAAAGTTCAATCGGATCTGCCACTTCAGACAGTGCAGTAACTTCCTGGGCGTATACCGGGTCGCGTTTTAGGTCTAGCCGGTTGCGTCGAATAATAACGGGTTCAATAGCAGCACGGATTTCATCCGCCAGCTGCTTAACTCGCCGCTTAGTTCGAACGACATCTATGGGAGACTCAACTTCGAAAATCTCGCGATAGAATCTTGCAGCCCGAGCCTTCTTTTCGCCGTCTGCATTATGGTAGCGTAGAATATAAGATAGCTTGCGGAATTCGTTATTGTAGCGAGAAAAGCGGGCAGCCAGCTTTTCATCTAAGGTTAGGGTTGATTTACCCGGCGGTATGAATAGTTTCAGCAGGGAAAAGATATCTTGCGGAGCGTTATTGAAGGGGGTTGCCGTAAGCAGGATGACGCTTCGATTAGTACAGATCTGGCTCAGCCTTTCATAAGCTTCGGTGTCTTCATTCCGGAAGCGATGGGCTTCATCCACTATAATCGTATCCATATCATCGCCGTACTGCTCCAAATACTCCTGCACCTTATCCAGTTCACCCAAGGAATAGACATCCCAATCGAAAAGTCCAAAATCGTTCAGATATCTGTACCAACCTGTAGATTTAGTTCTCGGATCACCGATCAGGGCAGGAGGACAAATAACCAGGCCCCTGCCGTTACGCTCTCGTGCCAGCCAACTAGCAATGACAGACTTTCCGAGGCCAACGACGTCAGCTAGGATCACACCACCGTACTCTTCAAGAACAGACAGCGCCTGCTGGACAGCATCTTCCTGATAGCGGTAAACTTTGTATCCGCGTTCCATCATCAGGCGCTTGATCTGCGGTCGGAGTGCCTTTTGCTCTGTCAAGTCTAAGTAGGTTTTGAGTACAAGAACGTACGCTTCAAAGGGAGTAATGTCCGCCACCTGGGTCTGGCGGCGGATGATGCGGACAATCTGCTCTCTGCGTTCAGCAAGTTCGCTGATGGGAATGGCTTTATTCCACAGATCATCGAAGTATGCTTCAGCCTCTTCCCACCCGTAATCACTGATTTCTACATTAAACTCATGTTGTCCCAATAGCCCGCTGCGAGTTAAATTACTGGAGCCGGTTATAAAACGCCCGGGTGCATTAATTAGGGATTGTCCATCTTCATCTAGGCGGAATAGATAAAGCTTGGCGTGATTTGGATCCAGGGTCTTTCGGATTTGCAGTCGGCCGTTTTCTAGAAGGTCCAAGAAGAAGGACACTTGTTCATAGAATTCTTGCGTGTCAAGAGCTTCGTCCTGTAGAGCAGTGCGTAAGGAAGCGAAAAAGCGCCCCACAAGCTCTTGCTGAGTACGGGTATCTGCGTTGGGGTAGGCGATTTCTAATACCCTACCTAAGTGTAAGTCTACATCTAGCCCTACCAGGATTTTTAGTTTCAAATCGCTACGGGCCTTTAAAGCTTCATAAAGCTCAGACCAACCGGAGAAATAGAAGAAGCCTACCAGAAATTTTAGTTCCTGGCTGTGTTCAATGAGTCTGTGAATGCGTCCTCTGAGGCTGCGTTGTTGGGCGTTGGTGATGAAATTGTTAGCCATTACGCCTCACGCTCCTCGCCTTGCTAATCCTCTCCCAGACTAGTTGGCAAACAGCGCGGTAGACTTCCTTGCGCTCTCCCTCTGTTAGTCCCAGAGCATCAAAAACAATATCATCTATCATCTTGCGGCGGGGTAAAGGATTTGGTTCCTGCTTAGCTATGGGAATCTCGGATCCGGGGTCGATACCGCATTCTTTGAAAATTGAAAGATAGCTGATGCTAAATACGTTATCCGGTACACTTGCTCTGAGATTCAAGATTTTCAAACGGCTTAGTTCATACGTCTGGATTTTCATCAATCCCCCGCCAAAATTCGCTCGGCCAATGACATTTTGAAATAGAAAGAACACCATGGAGTTCAAGCTAACTGCGTAGTCCTTGCTTAAGTATATATCGTGAAAATTATCACTAACATGCAAGTCTCCAACGAAAGTTCGGCCAACATCATGGATGAGATAATTGAAATGTAGAGAGGCCAATCCTCGTTTTCCAAGGTTCCACCACATCTTTCGGCTTTTTATAGTGTCTAAATTCTGGAACCCTTTAATCATGAGTCCTTTATTCTTACCCTGTTTAATTACGATTTCTTTCTGTTCACCCCACTCAATATACTCTAGTGCATGAGTGCCTGTTAATTCGGCCTTACTCTTGTGGCACATAAAAATGTGATACTTCAATTCTTTTGGCTTAATCACGATGCTCTGGCACTCTCGCGGACTCCTGACAATCGGTTTGAGGAATTCCTCTTCGATTTCTCCTTCCCAGCCGACACCGTTGCGCACGTACACCAGACCTGGACGTGAACCGGGGCCTAATGGCTCCAGATAGAAGAAGTCGTTCGCTCCGGTCTTGATGCCAAAGCGAACTTCGGCAATATCACCTAGGCGCACCAGTTTATCTTTGCCCTTTTCCAAGATAGTGAAAAATATGTCAGGCGCACGCAGGTATTTGCCGCCCCATTTATCGCCAGTATATTTACCGGCGAGAATTAGGTTTCTCTTAGCTGGTTTACGATTATCCACTTGAGACAGATTTCGTTGTACTTCGGAACCCTCCCACAATAATTCGCCTGCAGAAACCGGAACGATCCGAAAACGCTCATCTCGTACGGTGGATGTCGCTTCTTCACTCGCCAGCAGGTTTTCAGAAAACAGAACTTCTTCAAAGGGCTGTTTAAAAGCCACAAAGCGCACGATATGGTCTTCTCTTACGGTCCTAGGTGCGCCAGCTACGGTGATGACCGTGTTGATATCGGCACGTACAAAGGACCGACGGGCATGGTTGTCGATTACGAAATAAAGAGGTGCTTTTCGCAAAAAGAATTCTTGCAGCCAAGTACCATAGTCCACATCTAACCAGGAGTTGGAGCAGATGAATACGTGTACGCCATCACTATTCAATAAACGTAGAGAGCGTATGTAGAAATGGGTGTATAAATCTGAACGGCCGCTGGGTCTTCGTCCTGGTCTGAATTTGTCAAGTTCGGCCCGGGATTTTGCAAAATACCCAGGAAAATCGTATCGTAACATTTCATATAGAGCATCTTTATAGTTTTGGGGTTCAAGATTGCGATTGGGGTCGCTGATATCCTCCTGACGAACATAAGGTGGATTACCGATGATAATATCGAACCCGCCTCGACCCAAAAAGATCTCGGCAAACTGGATACTCCAAATAAAGGGATGTTCGTCTTTTAAGCTGTGCTTTTGATTTTGAAGTTCAACGATTTCAGCTTCCAGCTGTTTCAGTAAGGCGTCAGTCTCTTCAGCGAAATCTATCTCAGTTTGTTCATAGCTTGGGTCAAGTAATTCCGGTATTGCTTGCTGCTCATGTCTAGGCCCATCCAGAATCTTGATCTGCCTCTGACGTTTTGCAATTTCTTCATCGAGAATAGCCAGGAAAACTGCTAATTCTTCTTGCTCGATGATTCGGTAGTTACGAATTTTGTTATCGAAGAAATCGCGCTTCTTCTGTTCGAGTTGTCTGATTCTACGTTCAATCGCTGGTGATAGTGTGACGTGTGCTTGTACGGGAAAAGTCTTATTGCCAATGCGTTGAACCAGTGAGTCACCGGTGCGTACTTTAAAGGTTAGGTTGGGCAGCAATGGCTGATAAGATTCTTTAAAGTCATCAGGCATGTCCACAAAAAGTGTTAGCCACAGGCGCAGATGATTGATCCAGACCGCCCAGCGCTTTGCCTCCACACCGTAGAGTGAGCGGGCGATGATGGCTTTCTTGCGTTCAAAGGGGGTAGGAGTGTTAATCTTAAGGTCTCTGGGGGTGTTCTGGCGAGAGTATAAGTTTTCCAGCACCTGATCCAGGACCTGCAGCATACCTACTTCAAATGCTCCTGACCCCGCAGCAGGGTCACAAATAGTTACATTTTGCAGGCACTTGATTAACGTTCTAATCTCATCAGGAGAAAAGTCATCTTGTTCTCGGTATTCAGCAGATGCTTCTCTAGCACTGGCTTCACGGAAAAAGAGTCGGTACAAATCTTTCTTTTCAATGTCAGTCACATGCTCTAGCCACTTAACCAGGGCCAGTCGGCACATAAAGTCTACTTCTACCCGTGGTGTATAGACTGCTCCCTGTTCTTTGTTTGTAATCCGCTCAAAGATGATGCCTAGGAATTCAGGATTGAGTTCCAGCTCCTCATCGTACAGCTCGTTCTCTTCAACGGTGAAGTTGTACTGGAAGAGGAAATTAAAAAAACCTTGGATGGCATCATCGGGAATCCAGAGTCCAACATCATCTACATCATACTTGCGTTTGAACAGTTCACCATTTAGGTAAGGAGCCATCTGGAGGGCTTTTTGCGTCTCTGTAGAGAACGGAGCATGTCCGTATGACACTTTGAGTCCGGGAGGTGAGCTTAGCGCTTCAAAAAACAGAGGCTCTAGCCAGTCTGTATAGAATGTGTTAGTCTTGCCTAACTCGTGGTACTCTTTCCAAGAATCCTGTAAGAATTTTGAATTACCACCGAGCCACCCTTTCTTCTGTACAAAACCTAAAAAGATGATACGAATGGCAAAAAGCAAGGCAAAGTCCTGTTTAAGCTCCGAGTTTTCGGTGCCTTGCACCGAATCAGCGAGGACGTCAAACTTATTCTTGAACTCTTTATAGAACTCATCTGTAACGGCTTCGAGGGAGAAGGTCTCCAAGATGCGCGTAAGGGTTGAAAAATCAGCACGTTGCATTTGTTGCAGAAAGGTCTTATTGGGTAGTTCTGGATCGACGAAGAACGTATAGCGTCTAAATGAGCTATATTGGCGTCGTGTGCCATGATAGGTCACAGTTATTAATGAGAGCCGAAAGCGACCAGCATCGTCATAGAAGGCAAAAATGCCTGCATTGTGGTTGTGAGACTTGAGAATACGTTTCGCTAGTTCATATTGTTTACGTTTGCTGGAACGAGCGGTGAGTTCATCTCTTACATGTACAGTGCCTACAATCACGGTTTGAGCTTCCGGAAGCTCGAATGCGCCGATTTGGGTAGGGTTATCAAATGTATCTTCCGTTATAAAACCATCAAGAGGATCATGCCCAGGTCTAAAACCGGGCGCTGCAAGGCGCAAAAGGTCAGCCAGTTGTTCAGGTGTGAATGCCTTGCAGAGGTCCTGCCATGCTCTTAACATCACCTTACCTCTCCACCCCAGTCAATGATAAAATATCCGTCGCAATTCCAAAGAAGGCTTGCGCGTAAAGCGCACAAATATTTGTATTTACATCTTATCACCTGCCTAAATGTAAAACAATTCATTATTTGGTATCCATTTGCTCAATAGTAACTGGGCATGCAAAATGTGGTGAATGGAGGGAAAATGTTTATTATTTGGATATTTTTTTGAAGAATCCACCTAATCCAGTTCCAGCAGTACGACACTCGACACTGTGAGGTGCGGCATCTCACTAGCAACCATTGAAAAGACGGACAATAAAGGCTGTTGTGTTTTGATAAGATTTAGCATATTAATATACAGCTTTCGAGGTGCTCTACAATATCTCTGGCCTTCGGCGGGCAGCCCTTAACATGCTTATCAAATCCTGAAGTACATGTTCCGATGCCGATTCCGTCAAGCCGCTTGTTCTTGAAGCCCTGGCCGATGTGCAGTTTTTCTTCCAGTCTATGTAAAAGACCTTTTTCGCTCAATCTTTCAATCGCATAGATAAGGCTTCCATAGCAGGCTGAGCAGGCAGCGTCTTCAACAATATGCCTCGCCAGCTGCTGGACCCGTCTTGAAGGTGTTAGTTTGCTTGTTACGGTTGCCTTATTCAACTCAACGATATCTGCACTTTCCAGGTCAGTGCTGCCTACACCGATAGCTTCAGCCATAGAAATATACGGAACCTCTTCAATGTCAAATCCCATCAAGTGAGCGGCATATGCGTCTATCAGCACAGGATCTTTCCCTGCGATTATCCTGTTCATCTGAACGGGATTACCGCCTTCTTCAAAGTTGAGATCGCCGTTCATGCCGTCAACGATTACAAGGTCTTGTTTGATGATCTTGTTTAAATATGCTATGGGTTTGTGCAGACCCATGGTGTGGAAGCGCCTCTTCTCAGAATTGGGTATGCAGCCTTTCATATTCTTCAGAGCGCAGGTAATGTTAGTCTGGCAGTGGCCTTTTAGGACAGGTATATTTATCAAATAGTCAACCTTTGTGACATAATCGCAAACGTCTATCTTCAGGCCGTCTATTTCATAGGTCTTATATGTATCTCTTTGAAGGTCAACAAGGGGAACATTATGCTTCTTTGACAAATCTTCATATCCGCATACCTTAAACGCTCTTGCTGTCCTTTCTCCCACCCAGGAGCTTTCCATAATTACGATTCTGTTGCGCCCTTTTGACTTCAGATACTCAATGAGGCCTTCTACTACTTCGGGCGAGGTGGTTGCTCCGGAGCTTGCAGGCTTGGCCACAACCAGGTTAGGCTTAATCCCGATTAGTGCGGTTTTGTCTATTTCGTCTTCGGGTCTTATGGCTTCAAGAAGCTCTTTCACCATTTGCTTGGGATTGTCCCCATAGATGACCTGTATCTCATTTTTTCCGATCATGGGTGGTTGCTCCCTCACTTGTCGTATGTTGAGTTCCGGTTAACCCCATCGCGCGCTGCGCATTAATCCTGAGGATTAAGGTATCCTGGATTCGCAGGGTACCCCCACTTGGTATTTCCCGCAGCCGGTTCTGGGTTTGTGCTTTTCATCCGTCTTCCTCAAAAACGCAGAGCGTGGGTCATGGATCTTGCCGTTCTCTGGAGAGCCCGAAAGTCCTAAGCCCGCACACAAAGGCAACATGCCTTTCCGATCAGTTGCTTGTAACTTATAAAATGTTCGGACCAGTATCTTTCATCTAGAGCAGGTACGACACTATCATAACCTTCATTCACGAATACGGATCTCAAGTACATGCAGAGCTTGTTGACGAGGGCTTGATCTTCCACGCGCCTGTGAAGCCATTTGATAGAAGGCCATGACATGTCATAATACCCCAGCTGATTCACTTTGTGACTCTGCGCACATGCCCGGCCACAACTTCCACAAGCTTCTCCGGGCTTATCGGGAAGACTGAGCGGGGCGTACCTGCAGCTGCCCATATGACTTCGTAGTTCAGGAGATCCTGGTCGATTATGATGTCATCAATCGGTGCAATGTGCCCAAAGGGCGGAACGCCGCCTATCGCATATCCCGTGGAGGCCCGTACAAACTCTGCGCCTGCCATCGTGATCTGTGTACCTATGTAGTTGGACACAACCTCCTCATCCACGCGGTTGGCCCCACTTG
>FZPS01000006.1_pt23 | contig 39279 bp, 28 predicted proteins | sample 1817821 | NCBI WGS metagenome assembly FZPS01 (sample SAMEA104158645, study PRJEB21678) | metagenome | place: Germany | collected 2015-04-21 | reverse complement strand
AAGATACTCGTTGATCTTCTTTACGAGTTCATCAGCGTCTGTGCCGTGAACAAGACATGCGTCTTCAATAGATTCACCTCTTGAGGCCGGGCAACCAAGGCAATGCATGCCAATCTCTAAGAAAAATTTTGCAGTGCCAGAGTCATAATCTAATACATCACCAATAATTGTTTCCTTCGTAACCTTCATTGTAATGTCCTTCCTTTCTTTAGTTTTACAGCGGTAATAAACTATATGTTCAGCATATTTGCTTTTTAGTTTGCCCGCTGAGCCGAAATTCCTTCAGGAACATAAACTTTCATAATATTAGCACCAAGTCCTGATAGCTTGGTCACAATATCATCATATCCGCGTTCTATGTATTTTATGTCATAAATCTCCGTTTTTCCTTTAGCCATAAGACCGGCGATTAAGACAGAACAACCGGCACGCAAATCGACAGCTTTTACACAAGCTGATGATAGCTCAGGAACTCCCTCAATAATAGCCGTATTACCGTCAACCTTAATACTAGCGCCCATACAGTTAAGCTCGTTTATGTAGCGGAATCGCTTGGGCCAAATCGTTTCGGTTATATAACTGACGCCAGGAGCGACAGAAAGAAGAGCCGCAAACTGGGGATGAAGATCAGTCGGGAAACCAGGATAAGGAAGCGTTTTTACGGTTGTCTTGCGTATCTTTCTAGCCCCTGTTACAATGACGGAATCGTCGAGCATCTCGACTTTGGCGCCAACTTCTTCAAGCTTGGCAGCCACAGATTCAAGGTGCTTAGGTATTACATTATTAATCCGTACCTTTCCGTGTGTAGCGGCTGCGGCAATCATATAAGTGCCTGCTTCAATCATATCGGGAATTATTGCGTAGCTACAGCCGTGTAAACGCTCGACGCCGCGTATTTTTATGACATCTGTACCAGCACCGGTGATTTTCGCACCGCATGTGTTAAGGAAGTTAGCTACATCGACGACGTGCGGTTCCTTTGCGGCGTTATCAATAGTTGTTGTGCCTTTTGCTAAGACAGCAGCCATCATTACGTTTATTGTTGCGCCGACGGAACTGCCGTCAAAATAAATACTGGCACCATGTATGCCATTCGGAGTTGTTATAGAAATATAACCGCCTTCAGTCCTTACCTTGCCGCCGAGGGCTTCAAAACCTTTTATATGGAAGTCAATCGGCCGTGAGCCGAAGTCGCAACCACCAGGAAAACCAACATGTGCACGGCCGAATCGCCCCATCTCACAACCAAGGAGATAATATGAACCGCGTATAGTACGAACAAGCTGATAATTGGAAGAACCGCCGCGTACATTCGTCGTGTCTATCTCATATGTTGTTCTGTTGATCATCCTAATTTCGGCGCCCATGCCCTTTAGTATTTCAAGAGTCACGAGTACGTCGCTTATGTTTGGTATATGCTCAAGCGTACATTTGCCGCCAACAAGAATTGTTGCGTACAGTATCGGAAGGGCTGCGTTTTTCATCCCACTGACTTCAACATCGCCTATCAGCGGAACGCCGCCTCTTAATATATATTTCTCCATTAAAAAGCTTTCCCCCGTAATATATCATAGCGGACGTACCTACGTCCGGAACTAAGTTACACAAATCGCAAGAAGTATTAAAAGCATTAAAAGACGCGCAATAACGCGTCATAGGAGCATAAAGAAAGCAACACATTCGAACCTTTAATTATTTTACATTAAATTTATCAATCCGACGGTTGCTATGGATAACATTATATCAAAAAATGATATAAAATTAAAGTGTTGATTTCAAGATTACAAAAAATTTAATACAATTAAGCATATTGCACATTACATAATATGTTTATCATTATAATATTGTGTATAATGCTCCATTATATGCATTATAAACGTTGGAATTACCACTTCCAGATGTTATTTCCCATGCTGGGACAAAGTACACTTCCCTGCGCTGCTCCTCTGTTTCATTGCCAGGATATGCTGTATAAACAGAACCGACACTCGAGATTGTTTTTTCACCCGACTCACCGTCATATGTACCAGCATATTTATCAATAAACAGTATATTGACCTGATCGTAAATCTGTGAATCAAAGCGCTCTGTTATGCGGTAAAAGCAATACCGCCCCTCGGCAGCGGCTATATAATAATCACCATTATATGCGATTACTGCTGCAATTATATCAAAGCCTTTGAGCCGCACACCGTCTATGGCCTGATAAAAATAAGCATAGTAAATATCCGCCCCCGCCTCTGACGTTGCATCAATCTGCGTTTTGCCGCCGTATAAGACTTTATCGGTTGCGATTTCAATCTGATATGCCCCCACAAACACTGGTTTTAAGAGAAAAGCTGTAACTGTTTCCGATACGGCAGCAGCTTCTTGGCTGCCGGCAGCTTGTAAATAAATATTTTTTGATGTTGTATTGTCAGATGATATTAATTGATTAATATATGTTGTTATAGCATCACTGTCAGTAGAATATTTTTCGGATTTATATGAAAACTCATAATTATTCCCGAACTTAAAAACATCCCCGTTTTCCATCGTATAGGAGTAGCCATCAGGAACAATAAAATTTTCCACGGAGTTAGATCCTGACAACTCTTTTGCAACAATTTCATAATTGTAATTATCCAGCTCCCCTACATATATGTAGCCTTTCTGCTTGCGTAGCGGAATGGCTCCATCCTGCAGCATTATCCCGTTTGCAGTTAGTTTTTCGACGGCAGTAGTTAGCAATTTTTCATCAATATAATTTTGCGAACGGTAAAGTGAGTATATGCTCACACCGAGGTAAATATTAACAACGATAAGCAGTAAGAGTAAAACACTCAATATGCGGTTTATATTCATGAGGAGCCTCCAGTGTTACGTGTATAAACCTGCCATACCGCAGCGCTTTTGTGAACATCGTATGCAAGGTGTAGGTAGTAGCCGCCACGAGGAGCATTGATATCACCACAGTACGATGGTGCTATAATCGAACTTTTTGCTATCTCGCTGCGCGTGATGTTGTTTTTACATGATAATGAGTGAAATATGAAGTAAACGATGTAGCCGTCACTTATTCTTACGCGAATTTCAACCGCATAATCTTCGCCGGTTTCAATTCTGACGTTATTAAACATATAGTTATATGTCAAAATGACCTCTCCATCCTCATACGCAACGGATGAAAGCGAAAGATACGCATCTTTACCGAATGTTTCGCTGTCAATTTCCCTAAGCTTTCCGATAAATCCATCTGCCAAGACGATTATGTCGTAAATATCGAAAGAATCAGCATCATTTGCATATATGTAATCCCCACACGGCAGGCCGGAATCAGGCGACGCCTCAAAAACAAGGGCCTTCGATGAAAATTTAAGAAGCCCGTACTTCTCAACATAAACGTCTATACCACCAGCTTCAGAATAACTGCTCGTTTTATACGGATTATATCCAAAAAGGCGCAGTATCTCATTTCTTATGTTGTTTTCATTTTCATTGTCGCTTTCGCTTTGACTGTTATAAGTGCTCTCTGTATCCCGCATCTCATCATCAGATGAGCTATCGTTTGGTGCGGAATCAGAGACGGTATCATTCGTGCTGTCTTTATCACTTATTTCGCTGTTTTGATTAAGAAAAAATGAAACATCCGTCGCTGACAATATGTCATTAGTAAAGAAAGCAGTTTTTCCAAAAGTATTATTGCCATCACATAATACATCGGCAGCAAAATCCACCGAGACAAAATCATTGTCCTCAAGGCACGATAAAATAAACGAAATTATGTTTGTGTTAGAAGGTGAATAGTTATCTTCATCACTTATGTTTGATACATATACGCTTCCCTCATCGGATATTGCCGTCATAACATAGCTATAACTGTAGCTGCTGTATTCGCTTTCATTGCTACCGTTGCCCTCACTTTCGCTGTCATAATTTCCTGTCGGCGTAAGAAATAACCTGTCGCAGTAAAAGGTATTTACTTCACTTTTTGATGTGTCAATTTTATATCCACCATTATAAAAAGTAATCACCGAAAGCGGAAGCGGGAAATGGTACTCTATATAAATGAACGCCGGTTTTGACATCGCGTCTGAAATTGCCATATCAGCAGCTTCTCCTGTCAACAAAACACCATCAGCAGAGCTCACGCCTTCGTATATATATTCTGACAGTCCTGAGTAATACTCCTTCATTAAAGACGCATTCATCAAAAGCGCCGCTGTTTTCCCTTCACCTTTCACGAGAATGCAGTATGGAATGCATGACAAATCAGACGCTTTTGTAAAGCGGTATGTCATATCGCCAGTTATTTCACGTAAACGCTTTGACAACCCACTATCTGACGCGGGGTTTATTGTGCTTAATGTAAGGCATACATATGCTATCGTCATAAAAAATGCTGATGTTAGAAGCAGGATGAAGGCAATATATTGGAGTATTAATGCCGTACGTCGAAGAGTACTTTTTTTCGACGAAAATGAAAAGTCGAATGTCTTTTTTATACGACGGCACCTCCTTCTACCTTCGATATATTTTGGCTTGACGTCAGCTTTGTTATAAGCGGCAGTTTTATCATTACTGTCGTACCGGAGCCATATTTACTGTCAATTGATATATCACCGCCATGTGCTATAACGATCTCCCTTGCGATAGCAAGTCCAAGACCGGTGCCACCCGTTTCAGATGTTCTCGATTTTTCAACGCGGTAAAAACGATCAAATATATGTGTTGTGTCTTCATTAGGTATGCCTATGCCATTGTCAGTTACTTTTATAGTTATGTGATCACTGCTTTTTTGGTATGAAGCAATGACATTGATTTCACCGCCATCGGGTGTGTATTTTATTGAGTTTGAGAGAACATTTATTAGTACCTGCTCAATTCTTTCTCTATCTCCCGTTATCATCGGAATATATTTCGATGCTGAAAAACGCAGCGTATGTTTATGAGATTTTGCATCCACCCGCATAAGCTCGCAAAGATGACGGATAGCTTCTTTGATGTCAAATGATTCAATACGCCATTTTGTGCGGTTGTATTCGAGGCGGGAAAGCACTAAAAGATCGGTTACAATGCGTGTCATGCGGTCGCTTTCGGAAACGACCATACCAAGAAAGTGGCGTCGGACATTATCAGGCATGTCCTCATCTTCAAGAATAGTTTCGCATGCTCCTTTTATTGATGTCAGGGGTGTGCGAAGCTCGTGAGAAACATTCGCGACAAACTCACGGCGCGCTTTGTCAAGCTCGTATGATTCCGTTATGTCGTGTATGACGGTTATAAAACCGCGCTTAATTTCCGACTTATCGTTATAGCGTATCATGCCGAAGCTGACATCAAACACGCGATCTTTATAAATTATAGCGCGTATTAAAACGCCGCCATCTGCTGTCCGTACTGCTGGTGGACGAAAGTTTTCGATATCAAGCTCGTCTCCTTCATACGGCACATCAAATAACTCGAAAAATCTGTATATATTAAAGCTGTCGTTGTATTCATCACCAAGAAGGCGTATGCCAGATTCGTTTATATGTAGTATTAAGCCATCATTTGAAAAAGTAATGACAGGGTCGGTCAAATAAGAAAGTACCGTCTCAAGCTTTTGACGTTCTCCGGATACTTCGTCAAGAGTATTTTTGAGCACGGTTTTCATGTGATTAAAATTATCTGTCAGGATTCCTATTTCATCGCGAGAGTGCATTTCTATATTATGCGTGAAATCGCCCTCAGCGACAAGCTGTGTTCCTCTCGTAAGGCTTTGTATTGGCGAGGAAATAGCTTTCGCAAGAAAGAATGAAAGTATGATAGCAATGAGAAGCCCAATGAAAAGTGACTGTATGATTATTGAAAATAATATCCACGTAAGCTCGCGTGCCTCATCTTGTGTATCTATAATATAGATAACGCACTTATAGCCGTTATTTTCAAGGTAAATAGCCGCGTCGCAGTAATCGCTGCCTTCCGTGATATCATACCCGTCTTTGCCATTCATCGCGAGCAGCATATTAGTTGTTTTGGCAAGCGACGATCCAAGCTCCGGGTTCGAGCCGGCAAGAAGCACGCCCTCAGTATCGAGAATGTAGTAATCTCGATATTCATCAATACCAAGGCTGCTTCCGTATGAGGCAAGGATTTTTTTTTGAGCGTCATAAAAATTGTCCGATGTCATCGCTGATGTAAGCTCGTCTCGTAGCTGTGTTCCGGGGGAAAGGTTTTCCCTCATTTGAACGGCAAAGTCTTTCTTATAGAAATCAACGACACTGCCGATGAGTATAGCTCCGACGACGCACATCACGGAAAATATCATGACGACAAGAATCATCACAATTTTGAAGTATAAACTTCGGAACATATTTCAGAATCTCCGGTAAGCGGGTATCAGGCTTGGAAGTAATACCCTACCCCGCGTTTTGTTAATATGTATATAGGTTTCGCAGGGTCATCTTCAATCTTGTCACGTAACCGTGATATTGTAACATCAACTGTTCTAATGTCACCATAATAACCGTCATATCCCCAAACTTTTGCAAGAAGGTCTTCTCTTGAGTATACACGGCCGATGTTTGATGTAAAAAAAACGAGCAGGTCGTATTCTTTTTTAGAAAGTTCAAGCGGAACACCTGCTTTTGTCACGCTGTAATGCTCACAATCTATGTTTAGGTCACCTGCAATAATCGTTGTGCTCTCACTTTTTTCGTTTTTACTGTTATTGCTATTCTTTTTAGGGGATATCAGCTCACCTGAACTGCGTCTTATATTTGCTTTGATACGTGACAGAAGCTCTCGTACGGAGAAAGGCTTTGTAACATAGTCATCAGCGCCAGTTTCAAGCCCGAGAATTTTATCTTTTTCCTCTTCTCGGGCTGTGACGAATATAATAGGCACATTGCTTTTTGTTCTAATTGTTCTGCAAACATCAAACCCGTTTATAAAAGGCAGCATTATATCAAGTAATATAATGTCATAATCTTCGGATAGAGCGCGGTTCAGACCATCTCTTCCATCGTATGCAACGTCACAAGCATAGCCGGCTTTTCTTATATTATAAGCAAGGAGTTCTGCTATATTTTTTTCGTCTTCTACAACTAAAATTCTTTTTTTAGCTCTTTCCATGCAGGCTACACCACCCTTCAGCTTGCACTATTTATTTCTTTTTCATATATCGATATGACTTTGGTGACAAATGCTTTTGAGCTATATATGTATTCAAGCAGAAGCTCTAAGATATCTGCTGTTGTATCAGTACATGAGAATCTGATAACTGGTATATTGCTGTGGTTATCACTACTGTTTTTATTGTTGCTAATAATCTCTTCCAGTTCTTTGATTATTTTTTTATATGCTGTTTTTGCTGAGTATTTGCTATCTACGCCGTCGTAAGCTTCTATGTTCCAATCCCACAGTATATACCCTTTTGTGGCAACAGTACTAGCGTCAGCTGACGATATAAATAAATAATCACTTGCACAGCCGCCAGGTGCGCGTGCAATGTGAGTTTTCATTTTTGAAAGACGGCATAAAGTGTTGTTTACAGAATCAAATGAAGCGATAAGATCGCGTAGTGTTGATATGTCGTTATAACTGCCGTCTTTGGTTGAAACGCCTAAGGCATGACCCTCCGAAATCATGCGCAGGACTTGTTTTGGATGCGATTTTATTCCTTCTGATGTTAAGAAAAATGTTGCTGCACAGTTATAACGATAAAGCAGATCAAGGATTTTTTCGGTGTATTCATTTGGTGACGCGTCAAACGATAGATAAACGTAGATGGGATCAGGTTTATCCACCGGCTTTTTCGTATCGACTTCTTTTGTCGTGTCGCTCACCTTAGGTTTTGTTGTATCTGTATTTTTTGTAGTTTCTGTCGGCTTCGTAGTTTGCGGTGTTGTTGTCGTTTCCGTAGTGATATCCTCTGGATTAAGTGCCTTCGGATTATAGATTTCGAGTAATTTTACAAACGACAATGTTTCGTTCTCATCGCAAATGCGGTAGTATATTTTCCCTGTTTCATTGTTTTTATATTCCTCGATTTTCAGCCCAATCATTGAGCATACCGTTTTCATCGGTACTGATACGACAAGACCATACAGTACCCATGTGACAATTTCATAGACATGCCCTTGTTCATCCTGGGCGATATTTTTTCTCGTGTTAAATGAAACGTATTTTCCGTTGTTCGAGTTTGAAATAACAAAGTTATCCGGCGCTGTAATGTCTGTAACGACGCTTATTCCATCAAACTCATTAAATACATTTGACGGAACGTACATTACGCCGTCTACTTCTTTCAAGGGGTATCTGTACTCATTATACCAGTTTTCATCATTTAAAAACAAACGCAGAGTTTCTGTTGCGGCATCAGTGTGAAGTGCGGAAAAAATAGTCGTAACAAGTATAATTAACGCAACTGATGCGCTAATTATAATATTGTGTCTATTGTTTTTCACACCGTTCATTGAAAACCACCTCCGGATTATTTGAAGCTGGATATAATGAAAGAATAATCAATTATGTTATTTATCAACTATTAGCTTGTTGTGAGTTATACACGTCGAGCAAGTATATAACTGCAAGATTCGTCACCAGCCCATAGCTCACGGAGCCTTGGGTTCCCTGACTTTTTAAATAAACATCGTTTACTTTACTTGAAACTTTCGCGGCAACGTTTTTTTCATATTTTTTAAAGAATTCGTTATAGGCTGCCATCTCACCCCTTACCTCTGCATTAAGGGTCACCAGCCACTGTGAGTACAGTGATTTATCGGCTTTGTACATATCAGACATAAGATACTCAAGAAGAGATTGGTAGCCGCTATAACGAATATAGGGGTCGTCACTTTCTATACAGACAAGAAACGCCATAAAATTTGCTTCGTCTTCTCGCGCTATCCCACGCTGATGAGATAGCTCATGTGCTGCTGTATATGGAATTGTATAGTCCGGAAAGTTAGTGTTAATATTTGCTTCACTCGTGAAAAACGTGTAAACGCCGGATACGTGCGTGTATGTCATCGGTTCGCTGAGCATTATTTGTTTGACGCCAACATGAAACTTTGGTATAAAGTCGTATTTATCAGCAAGCGAATTATAAGCGTCAGTCAGCTTTTTGCTCATTTCCCTATATGAATAAGGCATTATCGAGGAAGAATTGCTTTTAAATGTTATTTGCTCCGTAATTCCGTTGACCTTTTCAGTTAAAATTTCGGCAGCTTCATACAGTTCATCAACCGTAATGCTACGTTCTTCTATCCCCAGCTTATCAGCAAGTGATGTCCCTCTGTAGCCGTAGGCAAATGTAAGGACGAACACAGAATAAAGGAGAGCTATTATACTGAAAAGTGATATTATATATCTCACAGATGCACGTTTGCTGACAGAAGCGCGCGGGACTACAAAAGCAATTACAGCAACGAGCGCTACCGGCATGAAAAGCAGAAATGTTTCGGCAAATGAAAATGGAAACCAGCAAGTGAGATAGCCAAGCACTCCGCGGAATATGGGAGATATGCGGAAATTAAAGAAATCAGCATAACTCGGCGACATTATTCCGATGATATGTGACGCAGCACACAAAACGGACAGTGCGTATATGATAAGAGCAGGCGTTGGCACCCATTCCCTTATTTTAGCTTTTGCTTTTGTTTTATTCATGAAACGACCTGCCATTAATCATTTTAATTGGTTATAATAGAAATAAATATAGCATGGGACGGGTTTATGAGAAACGCCTCCCACGCGCTAATACACCTTTACACCGCGGAAAATGCGTAGATTGTGGTATAGTTATATACCTCGCCCGGTGAAAGTGTTGTGTCTGTAAATTCAGGATGGTTCGGGCTGTCCGGCATGTGCTGCGTTTCAAGGCAAAAAGCGCAGTATTTACGTTTCGGAGCGCCACCTTTGAATGGAGGTTCGTTCTCATTAATTGCACAGCCCGCATAAAACTGTACGCACGGCTGATTCGTGTAAACTTTCATTACACGACCTGATTTCGGATCGCGCGCAATAGCAGAAAGTTTGATGGAACCGTCGGCATTGAGGATGAAATTATGGTCGTAGCCATTCCCGTATCGAAGCTGCTCATTATCTGCGAAGATATCGCGGCCAATAGGTTTAGGCTGGCGGAAATCAAACGGAGTTCCATCTACAGGGATAAACTTACCGGTGGGGATAAGCTGAGAATTAACTTCGTTGATTGCATCAGCAAAAATTTGAAGCTCATGATCAAGTATTAAACCGCACCCGCAGCCGGCGAGGTTGAAGTATGCATGATTCGTGAGGTTAAGTACGGTTTTTTTGTCAGTTGTAGCTTTATAATTTATTGAAAATGCGTTGTCAGCAGTTAATTTATATCTTACTTTAACGTCAAGATTGCCGTCATAGCCTTCTTCCCCGTCCGGTGAGAGGTAAGAAAGCTCAATTTCAGGTTCGTCACCGTCGTCAATAACAGTTACACCCCACATTTTGCGGTCAAAACCAACCTTGCCGCCATGGAGATGATTAGGACCGTCGTTACTGTACAGCTTGTACTCTTTTCCGTCGAGCGTGAACTTAGCTCCGCCAATGCGGTTGCCATAGCGCCCGATGAGTGCTCCCTGATAGCCGGAGCAAGTCATGTAAAGTTCAGGATCATCGTAGCCGCAGACGACATCAGCGAAAACACCATTCTTATCGGGCACACAAAGACCTGTGACGGTACCGCCAAGGTCAATTACAGACAGTGTAACACCTGCTTTATTTTTAAGTATATACTGAGTTACCTCAACACCCGCTTTTATTATTCCAAACGGCGATATTTTAATTGACATAAACCTTCATCCTTTCGGGATTATATTAAATATCACATAATGTGAAATCAGGGAATGTATCCCCGATTTCAGTTTTTTTATGTCCAAATTATTTAATCCTCATATCCGCGCGGATTTTTGACGAGGAAGTTATATGCATCGCGGCACATATCGTCAAGCGTCAGCTTTGCTTCCCAGCCGAGCACTTCCTTTGCCTTCGTCGGGTCAGCGTAAGAGATGGCAATATCGCCCGGGCGCCGCGGCATTATTACCTTTGGTATCTCCTTTCCTGATGCGCGTGAGTATGCCTCTATTAATTCAAGAACGGAATATCCGTGCCCACAGCCAATGTTAAAGCATTCCCATCCCTTCACGGTGTAAACACGCTTCAGCGCTGCTATATGAGCTTGCGCAAGATCAGTAACATGGATATAATCGCGCACGCCAGTACCGTCTGGTGTGTCATAGTCGTCCCCGAAAACGGTGATAGCATCCCACTCACCGGCCGCAACTTTCTGTATGCGCGGCATTATATTGTTCGGTATGCCCATCGGATCTTCGCCTAAAAGCCCGCTCTTATGAGCGCCGATAGGATTAAAGTAGCGCAGACATGAAACGCTCCACTCAGGGTCGGATACGCAAACATCAGCAAGGATACGCTCAATAACGAGCTTTGTCTCCCCGTATGGGTTTGTAGCTGAGGTCGGGAAGTCTTCTCTCATTGGCACTGTTTCAGGATCGCCGTAAACAGTTGCCGACGATGAGAAAACCATGCACTTAACTCCGGCCGCAGCCATCTCCTCACATAACACAACCGTGCCACCGATGTTATTTTTATAATAAGCAAGCGGTTTATCAACCGATTCACCGACAGCTTTTAGTCCGGCAAAGTGTATAACAGAGTCGATTTTATTCTCAGAGAAGATTTTTCTCAGCGCTGATGCGTCGCGCATGTCAGCTTCGTAAAATTTAACGCTCTTCCCTGTTATTTGCTTAATCCTGTCAAGCACGCATAGTTTGCTGTTGTAGAAATTATCAAAAACAACAACATCGTAACCTGCCTCTATTAGCTCAACGACGGTATGCGAACCTATAAAACCAGTACCACCCGAAACAAGTACCGACATACTAATATGCTCCTTCCAGCCGCCACTGCGGCAGACATAAAACAACACCGCATAATATAGAGCGTTGTTTTATTTTTATGGTGCTATTTTATGTCAATTATGATGTATTCTCTTCTATATGCTTATGCCCAAAGATCCTCCGGGTATACACCGTCATCAATAAGCTGTCCTATACCCTCGGTTACGATAGGCTTATCTTCACGGCTTGTTACGCCGTACCAGCGGGCGTTTGTTTTAAGCACATCAACTGTGCAGCTGCCGTCATTTATCATTTTAGATATGGATATTGGCAGATAAACTTCGCATTTAAGCGGATCGCGTGCAGGATCCGTTAAAACTTCTATAACGCATTCACGGAGAACCGGGAAAATCTGCTTTGTAAGCCCCCAGCAGTTCATAGAGACAAGCGAGTTCTCGGAAAGCGGACGCCACTCGCCGTCTTCAAACGATTCCGCGCCTTCCGGTATAGAGGGGTTCGGCTGAATTTTAAATGTTTCTACAAGTGAGATGAGCTTTCCATCCTCGTCTGTTTTGCAGATGCCGCGCGTAACGGTGCCGTTCGGAGAAAGCGTGTTTTTGAGAATATAACCGACCATGCAGAAACGTGCAGGCATACCGTCCGTTATTTTAGTACGCAGAAAATCGGCAATGGCAAAATACATTTCGCGCCCGTAAAAATCGTCTGCGTTTATAACTGCAAACGGATCATCACCTATGACGTCCTCTGCACATAAAAGCGCATGTGCTGTTCCCCAAGGCTTTACGCGGCCCGCCGGTATTTCAACGCCTTCAGGCACGTTTTCAAGCGTCTGATAAGCATACTCGACTTTGATTTTTCCTCTAAGTCTTGCACCTATTGTTTCTTCAAAGTCTTTTTCGTGCTCCGGCTTTATGATGAATACAACGCGGTCGAATCCCGCTTGTATGGCGTCGTAAACAGAGAAGTCAATTATAAAATTTCCTTTGTCCGTTATGGGGTCTATTTGTTTTAATCCGCCATAGCGTGAACCCATACCGGCAGCAAGTACAACAAGTGTCATTATTAATAAAAATCCTCCGCTAGTTTATGCTATTTATTTTTGCTTATTTACTTGAATTTAGTTTACTCGATGCTCCCTGTATTCTCTGTATCTTTGTTTTCTATGTTTTCTGTGTTTTGAGTATCAGTATTTTTGTCTTGCTTTTTTTCTTTTTTACGAATGCGTTTTTCTTTGGCAAGAGAAAGCGCTTTTTCATATGCTTCGCGGCGGTCAGTGAGCATTTGAGCATATTCAGGGTTCCCGCCGCCTTCAGAAAGATAAGGCTTTCCTTTATATATTTGCCTGTTTCTTAAAAGCAGAATAATTCCTGCGACAAAGCAAGCAAAACCAATAACTTGTGAAATCCGCAGCGTCGTATCACCTATATAAAGGCTGTCGGTTCGCAGCGCTTCTATAAACATACGCCCGAAACCATACCATGTCATATACCAAAGAAACGACTGCCCGTCGTATTTTCTGCGGCGGAAAAAGATCATTATCAAGGTAAACCCGATGATATTCCAGAGTGATTCGTAAAGGAAAGTCGGGTGATAATAATTGACTACCCCGCCCTCGGTATATGCAATTCCCATGCGGCAGAATATGTCTGTTTCAGTGCCGTGGGCTTCTGCATTCACAAAGTTGCCCCAGCGGCCGATCGCCTGACCGATCATGGCAGCCGGCCCGCCTATGTCGATTATTTTAAGAAACGGGAGGCGCTTTTTACGCGATATTATATAAGCAGTTATGACAATGGCGATGAGAGCGCCGTATATTGCAATGCCGCCATTCCATATACCGGCCATTTTTATAAGGGTATCTCTGACGTTTTGCCAAAACGAACCGTCTTTGACAATAAAATTATCCAAATTAAAGAGGATGTAGTAAAGACGTGCGCCGGCTATGCCGAAAACAATGCAGAAAATGAAATAATCTAATATATCATCGATTAAAAAACCGGCTTTCTTTGCATTGAAATATATAAAGGCACAGGTAGCTATTATACCAATCGTTAATATTATTCCGTACCACCGCACTTCACGGCCAAATAAATTGAAGGCTACTTCGTTCACAGCAAATGTGTCTATCCCAAGTCCGGGAAATGATAAATAATTGATATTTAAGAGGATCCCCGGCATCTGTGCCTCCGTAATAATAGCGCTAAATGCATGAAAAAGCGCCGATTTTCGCATAGCTTTCTTTAATATTTTACACGAAACCGGCGCTTTTTGCAATACTCGGAGGAATATACTTTGTAATATTTAATTTTTTACATTTATTATCGTCCAGCCGCCTGCGGCCTCTTCGGGGATAAGAGTTACCGATTCTCCCGGGCGTATAGTATAGTTTCTGCCGCTTCTGGCTGGCGCGTTCGTCGCTTGTGTTGTGCCTTCATAGCGAACTGCTATATCAACGCGTCCCGCTCTCGTCGGCAAAGACACGAGATAGTCACCGATGACATCCGGCGGCGGTGGCGACACGACAACATTGCCAAGAGAAAGTGAAATGCCAAGAAGATTTTCCATGACAACAGTATAATACCATCCTGCCGAGCCTGTATAACTGCTCCAGCCGCCACGTCCTATAGCGCCAGGCGCATAATACACATCTGCTGTAAAGATGTATGGCTCGTTGCCGTAAATGCGCCCACGCTCGCCCTCAGCGCATATAATGGCAGGGTTTATCGCCCGCAGAATTGAGAGTCCTCGTTCGTAATCGCCCCTCATCATGTGTGCTGCCGCCGCCCATATAGCAGCATGCGTATACTGCCCTCCGTTTTCGCGTATGCCTTCAGGATATTCGGTAATATATCCATAGTCCGGGCTTGACTCATTAAACGACGGTAAGAATAAGCGGTATACACCTGCGTCTTTATCAAACAATGTGTTGTAAGCAGTGTTGAGTGCTTGTTCTGTCCGGTCATCATCTGCTTTTGCAAATACGGCAAATGATTGCGGCAGCGTGTCAATCTCGCAGCCTGGCGATCCTTCGCACCCGATAACATTGCCGTCGTCGGTGTAAGCGCGCGCGTATCTGTCAGTACACCATGCGCTCTCGGCTGCGGCGACGAGTCGGTCGGCTTCGTCTCTCAGCGCACAAAGAAGCTCTTTATCAGCCTTGCCCCATAGGTCTGTTGCATTTGCAAATTCCCGCAAAGTCACAGCGAGGAAAAAAGCAAGCCATACGCTTTCGCCAGTACCGCCGACTCCAACGCGATTCATTCCGTCGTTCCAGTCACCTGAGCCTATAAGCGGAAGCCCATGCTCACCACGAGCGATCGATGCCTCAATGGCTGTCATGCAGTGTGTAAAGACGCTTGCTTTGCTTTTCGATACAGTGGGAACTTCGTATCTATCATATTCACCAGCCTTAAGCGGGGGTGATTCGATAAACGGCACTTTGACATCAAAAAGTGATGTGTCGCCTGTCGCCATAACATAATGCGATGCTACATAGACAAGCCAGATATAATCGTCTGAGCAACGTGTTCGCACGCCGGGGTCAGAAGAAGTCTTACCGCGTCCGGGCAGCGGATGCCACCAGTGCTGTACGAGACCGTCTTTATACTGGTGAGCGCATGAGCGCATTATATGCCTGCGCGCCAGCTTTGGATTGTAGTAAAGAGCGGACAGAGAGTCCTGAAGTTGATCACGATAGCCGTATGCCCCGCCGCCCTGACTAAACCCGGTACGTGCCGTCATTCGTATGACTGATGTCTGATATGGTAGCCATCTGTTCATAAGATGACTGAGTCTGCGATCTTTTGGAATGTCAACAGACGCGCTGAAATAAAGCTCCTCTATATGAGCTGCGGCGGCATTAAGACCTGCTATAACGTCGTTTGTGTTGCGGTATTTACTGTTAATATGCGAAAAGCACATCTCAGCTGACGCAGCCGGCGCTGACACAAGCATAAAAGCGCAGTCAAGAGTTCCGTTTGCCGACATATCTGCCGAAACAGAAGCCCAAACATATCCCCTTGTAACGTCAAAGCCATATAATACCCTGCCGCTCACAGCCCGCAGAGACGATATTACGCCGGTGCCGCCGAACACTGGTTTAAACAGCACTTCTCTTTGTGACGCGTACGCTGAGTAAAGAGAGCTGCTGTCCGGCGCTGCTGTGTATATAACCTCGACATTATTAAAGCTGCCACCCTCTGCATTTACGCTTATAAGTTTAACGGGTAGTTTTTCATCGAGACCTATTCTTACTTCATACGATAAAGAGTTTATTTCGCCTTTGTAAACGGCATATCCAAAATTGTAATCAACTCGGGCTGCGCACGCACACAAATCATATAAAGATCCGCCTGCGCGAAGAATTAAGCGTTCACCCGCAAGGGTTTTGACATAATCTGTGTGACGCTGTGTTATTTTTGATTCGGCGGCATTGACATACCAAGTATAACCGGCGCTGTACTGTGTCAGAAGCGTACCCATGACAGCATTTGCAAATGCAAACTGCCACGGAGGAAGCTCGGGTTCGGATGATTTATCAATAGCAAACCCACCCCGGGTAAAACCGCCGCCACGAGTATCTATAATAATGTCCGAGAGGTCAACTCCGCCAGTGTTAGATACTGATTTTATAATTTCACGATCGCTTATAGGCGACTCAGTGTCAGACGCGCCGTCGGTGCGCGGTGCGAACGGCGTTTGCCTTGACATGGCGTAGATGACACGCCGCTCCGCATCAGACAAATCTGCGCCATTTATGATGTGAACGCCGTTCGGCCGCCCGTGCATTGACATAAGCCCTGCTTCTTCAAAAATCTCGAAAAGTTTTGCGCATGCGGGCGAATCGTATACACTGCCACCGGGCGCTACTATAACAAGGTCATAACGTACACCAGATACGGCAAGGAATCGCTTTGCATATAAAAGCTCACGCATAGCCGATAAAGGTACGCCGCCTAATGCTGTGTCCGGCATTTCAACGCATACAATCGGCAAATCGCCCGATATACCGTGGCACCATAACAGATCACGTGTAAACATCTGCTCAGTGTAGAAATCGCCGACTGACGGTATAATTGTGCGCCGAGGGTTAATTATCGCATTTGCCGTGCGCATGGCAGTGCGCACGGCGCTTTCATCAGCTCCCGCGAGCGCCGCACGGTTTTTGTAAAAAAGCACAGCCCCATCTGTTGCGCGATTTATTGCGTCCGCATCGTAACCAGAGCAAAACTCATGTGCATCATCAGCGCTTACGGCTGACGCAACAACGAAAACGGCACTGCTTTTATTTAACTCACTCTCTTTTATTAGTTTTACCCTGACTGCGCATGCCGGATGGACACAAGCCCCGCCGTGGAAAACAGCCGGAATGTTGAATATATGTGAAATAGCCGTATTTCCATAAACAGGCGTCAGTATATCATCCTTATGATCAAAAAACTCACTTGACTTTATGGATGAACCGTCTGATGCTGCCGCGCGGATGGCAACGGCGCATAATTCTGATCGTTTATGCGAAAATCTACGATAAACAGCGGTTTTTGTGCCCGGGTCAAAATCCGACTTTACAAACAAATCAGAGTAAGGCGGTGCTGATAAATACGTCCGCTCACGGTTGAGTATCGGCTGAAAATAAAATGCGGCTGAAGCTTCGTTTATATTACCCGAGATGTCAAGAGAAAACGTCGCGACCGGTTTGTCGTGAGCGACTGTTATTTTTACTATCGTTTTCATTATGCCGCTGCGGTGCATCAGCTCCATTTCATATGCCGCCTGCGAACCATCAAATGAAAAAGAACGCTTAGATATTCCGCCGTTTGTTGAGATGCCGCGTAAGCAATCATAAACTTCGTCATCCGCATGCAAAAGGATTCTGACGCAATCGTCAGGCAGCAAAACCGAAGGTGAGCCACTAATCAGCTTTTCACCGTCGTATATGACGACGGTGCCATCTGACGTCGCAATAACCTTCGTCCTTCCGTTTGAAAGCACCGCCGTGTCGGCACTTACATCGACGCCTGGCTTCTGCATCAAAGCTGATATTGTTTCCTCTGCACCTGACACGTAGACGACGCGCGTCGTACGCTTCATACCAATCGGGATACGCTCATAAAGAAGCTCAGCGCCAACAGCACAGCAAGGCTCGCTCATAAAACGCCTTACATTGATATTATTCATACACGCGTTGGCGCATGCGACAATCGACATGCCCATATGATGCGACATATACGAGCGCACGATGGCATGTCCTCCGCCTGTCCGCTTTGGCGTGAAGTCAACAGCTTCATAAAAGCCGTATTTTCCATAAAGATCGGTTTTAGCGAGCGATGCAAGCGTACGGCAAATGGCTTTTGTATCACAGCCAAGCATGATAAAAAGCGAATACGGTGCGAATACATATTCCCCTGCAAGGGATTGCGATAAACCAAGCGGTGCGCATCCGTGCGCTTTGTAGCCATAATTCATCTCACTGTCAAAGTCAAAAAAAGCGCTTTCACTTTTACCGTATATTTTGGCGCCGCCGGGAAACTCAGCAGTTTCAGCTTTTTGGCATTCATAAGCTAAAGCAAGCGCTTCGGAGCGCAAATCACAACCACCTGTCGGCAGGAATAAAGACGGCATAAAATATTCAAAAGTGCTTCCGCTCCACGATAAAAGAGATATCCTGCCATCAATATCAAATACGAAGCGTCCCATAGTGCGGAAATGCTCCGCTGGAACGGCGCCGGATGCTGTGGCATAGAACTCTGTTGTCAGCATTTCGCTTGCGTAGAGGTCGTAAGCGTTGTCATCAAATCTGTCGGCGGCGCCGTTATAGCCGATATGGAAGAGCCCGCGCTTTTTATCATATAAAGCGGCAATGTTTGTCTCTTTTATGATGACCTCAATTCGCTCTACAAGCGGTTTGTAATATTCACCATACTCGATAAGCCCATTTTTCAGCGCGACAAGAGAAGTTAAAAAGTTTCCGCTGTCAACCGATGAGACATACGACGGGAACATGACGCTCATGTCCTCAAGATTATACCAGTTGTATAGGTTTCCGTGCCATTTAGGGAGATTCTCTATTGCCGAAATTGTCAAGTCGAGACGGTTGAAAAACAATGTGTCGCCAATAAAACCAAAATCACGCGCTGACAAAAGCGCTAAAAGGTACATACCGATGTTTGTAGGGGATGTGCGCATTGCTATTCTGTCACCGGGTATCGTTGCAATATTATCAGGCGGCAGCCATCCGGTATGCGGCCCGACATTATCCTCAAAGAAATTCCATATATCGGCGGCAAAACGCCGCAGAAGACGCTTTTGTGCTGTTGATTCATCATCCGGCTGTTCTACTTGGTTCGCCTCTTTTTTATTTGTGCACATGCGGTACATAACATATGGAAACGACCCCCATAAAACCGCAAGAACAAAGAGAATCGGCGCTCCTGCCCCACCGGCGATGGTGCAAAGAAGTGCAACTGCTGTAAGCACAAGCGATAAAGACGTGCGTGCATAATATTCACCTGCGCCCCCGCGGAAAAGCCCTTCGGCAGCAACTGCTGTTTTCCACTCAAGTAAGCCACGTCCGGTGATTTTCATGCGTATTATAGCGCGGTACCATGCTGATGCGGCCGATGTTGCGGCATGCGCAAGCGACGCAAAGCTGTAATATAGATTGAAATATAAAAGCGAGTAATAATCGGGGAGCCCGCAGCGGTAAACGCGCCGCGGCACACCGATACCGGCTATAATGCCATATATAAATCCATAAATGATGTCGGCGGAAGCTACAAGAGCTAAAAGACAGCCGAAACCGCCTGACATCAGTGATAAAATGAGAGCTATGGTTCGGAAAATAGGTGTGACCGCTGCTATTACGGGCTCACGAAGGCGCTGTTTTTCCGCTGCCCCGAGCGGGTTTTTATAGACAGAGCCATCAGCGCTGCGTATGCGTCGGCGGCATAAAACCAAAGCTTGAACGTCCCCGCGAAGCCATCTGTCGGCGCGAACTGTGTGCTGCAGAAAACCGGATGGAACACCGTCCGTCAGCGTTATGTCCGATAAACATCCGCAGCGAAGGCGCGTGCCCTCCGCTATATCGTGGCTTAAGATTTGCTCGCGCGGGAAAGCGCCGGAAACAGTGACAGCATAAGCGTTAATGTCAATTAAACCCTTACCGCAGAAGACGCCGACACCTGTAAGCGCAGCATACAGCGAAAACTGTGCGAATGCGTATGCTTCCCTGCCCTCGCACGCATACATATACTTGAGATATTTATTCCACTTGTACGAATTTTTAAGCGACGCTGTCATCATCGGCTGAATAACGCCATAACCGTCAGTTACTACAGGATAACCACGCCTTGATGAAATAACAGGCTCGTTTAGCGGATGGATTGCCGTTCCGATCATCCGCTCTATGTCAGAGCGCGTTATTTCGGTATCTTCGTCAAGAGCGATGATGTATCTGTATTCACCTGGCTTGATATTGCGCCCGCCGTGGACGGTAAGCGTATTTTCCTCGCCTCTGAGATATGCAATTAGCTCCTCCTGCTCACCTCGCTTACGCTCTTTTCCAATGAATTTACCCTCGCTCTTGCTGTATGTCCGCTGCCTTGTGAACAAATAAACATCATCCCGCCCGCGTGATATCTCAGATATGCGTGATATCGCGGCGTTCAGTATATCTTCATCTCCCAGGGCAGTTTTCGTATCTGAGTCGGGCAGATCAGCTAAAACCGCAAAGGAGACGTTTTCCCTGCCTAAGACTTCTCTGTATCGTCTGAGTTTCTCAAATATTAACTCGTCATGCTTCCCTCCGAAGAGCAGTATTGTGATAACAACCATTGTCTTCGCGTTATCCGGAACCCTGTCTATTCTCAGTCTTGGCAGTATATCTGGCGTTGTTTTATGGGACAAGATGTCACTTACAATTCGTGCAAAAAAGGCTCGAAGCGGCAGAAAAGTAAATAGTGCGGCAAAAAAGAGCACTATATTCCTGGCGGCGTATGCTGCCGCCAAAATTGCAAGGCAACAAACAAGCGCAGAACCATATGTCACAGCGAAATAGAGCGCGCCCGCGCCGCGCTCCGTATACTTCATTAGATAATAACCAATGTGACGCTGGCGTCCATCTGCACGCTCGGCAATAGAGCGCAGTCTTTTCGCTGTTTCATATTCACCGGCGCGAGAACGCTTTGCAATTGCAGCAAGCTTGCGCCGGTACATGTTCTTTGTATCCGCGTCGCAGTTTACATAAACGCCCGCGGGGTCAAGCAAAAATTCCGACTCCGTGATTGACACGGCTTCAAATATACTTGTAAAGTCAATCGAATCAAGCTTATAAAGCGTTTTTATCAAACGGCCAACAGCAGAGGATGCAGAATTCTGCATATCTACAATATGCGTTGCTGACATCTTATTCTCTTGTGAAAAGCTAAGGGAAACATCACGGCAAGTATCTCCAATGCCGATGAGGCATCGAGCAGCAAGCATATCTCGCAAAGAAAAGAGCTCGCCTACTGTAAGATAATTGCCGCTGCTTTGAAAATCCCCAAACACTGATTTTATGCGATCTTCCGTGATAGCGACGTCGCCATCTCCGATAATAGATTTGCACAGCGAAAGAAGCCGCGGGTATTCACCGTCTTCCGACGGCAATTCGCGCCGCTTCTTTAGCCCTGCTGTAACAGATTTTTTTATTCGTGTCAGTTTGATTATGTTATCATTTATCCATATAAACTCCGGTGTTCTTCTGCACTGGGAGTATATGTCCTCAATATATATGAATGAATTGTCGATTAACTTTATTGTTTTCTTCAGTGACACATTCTTCATCAGCAAAAAGCATCGCGCCGGTAGTGTTCTCTTTTACATCAGCCGCCGCGTTCTCCAGTCATTAGATAATATATCTATTATCATCAGACAGAAGAAATATTATTCCAAGAAGAAATGGACGGACAATAAGTCCGTCCATTTCTCGTTACTTTTTGTTAATTTTATCCTTTTCTTTTTCATTTGATGCTTTCCAAACAAGGAAAGCATTGATGAACCCATCAATATCGCCGTCCATTACGGCTTGTATATTGCCGTCTTCATAACCGGTGCGCGTGTCCTTAACAAGTGTATACGGCATGAAAACATACGAACGTATTTGTGAACCCCATTCAATGTTTGCCTTTACACCTTGTATATCCTCGATTTTTTCAAGGTGCTCGCGCTCTTTTATCTCCATTAAGCGAGCTTTCAGCATTTTAAGAGCTGTCTCTTTGTTTTGAAGCTGACTTCGTTCGTTTTGGCAGCTAACTATAATTCCTGTGGGCTTATGAAGAATTCGTACAGCCGATTCAGTTTTATTGATGTGCTGCCCGCCTGCACCGCTTGATTTATGTGTTGTTATTTCAAGGTCATTTTCATTAATTACGATTGAATTATCTTCGGGAAGCTCGGGCAAGACCTCAACTGAAGCGAAGGATGTGTGTCGCCTGCCCGAGGCATCGAAGGGAGATATGCGGACAAGGCGGTGGACACCGCGTTCACTCTTAAGATAACCATAGGCGTTCTTACCTTCGACAATTATTGTGGCGCTCTTAAGTCCCGCTTCCTCACCGTCGAGCCAATCAACGAGCTTAACTTTATAATTGTGGCGCTCACCCCAGCGTGTGTACATACGGTATAGCATAAGAGCCCAGTCCTGTGCTTCTGTGCCGCCGGCACCGGGATGAAATGATACGATAGCATTTGATTCATCGTATTCGCCTGACAAAAGCGTATCAATCCGCATTTGTTCGGCTTCAGCTTCAATTTCGTTTGCTTCTTTTGTTATTTCATCTACTATTGACTCATCGTTTTCTTCTATCGCCATCTCGCACATTATTATAGCGTCCTCAAGACGGCGCTCAAGGGATTCATATGCCTCTATTATTTCCTTAATCCGCTTTGACTGTTTTATGACGCGGCTTGATTCAGCCTGATCAGCCCAAAAGTTCTCAGATGCCATTAATTTATCGAGCTCTGCAGCTTCAGAACGAAGTTTATCAATAGAGAGAGCAGAAACAAGCTCTGCTATTTTCGAGCGCATACCATTTAGTTTGTATTTTGCTTCCTCAAGTGCTATTAACATATCGGTCGGAAAATCCCTCCGTAAATTGTGTGACAATTTTTGGTGTGCGTTATTTAAAGTATGTATAACTTTATTATTGTATCATACGATAACGTTATTGTAAAGCCTCATTAATCTCATATAATTATGTTAATTTTTATTTTAAAACACTTTCTCAATGGGTTATTCCGTGTTATAATGATATGATTTAAATTATAAAAACGGAGCATGTAAAACGATGGTGAGTAAAAACGAACCTATCTTACCACAGCGCAAAATCATCATTGTTGCCGGACATTATGGTGCAGGAAAAACAAATATCGCAGTTAATCTTGCCCTACACATGAGCAGCTATGACTCCGTTTCACTTATCGATTTTGATACAGTAAACCCATATTTTCGCGCCGCTGACGCAAAAGAGGAGCTTATCGCTGCAGGCGTGCGCCCGATAATTCCCGAATATGCAAACACAAATGTAGATATACCGTCGCTGCCACCGGAAACTGCTTCTGTTTTTGTCGGTGACGGACGAGCGATATTTGACGTTGGCGGTGACGAGGGAGCTATTGCCCTTGGCGTATACGAGAAAGATATAAAAGCATGTGGCTATGATATGATTTACGTTGTCAATATGTACCGCCCGCTGACAGCCACACCTGAGGATGCTGTTTTTATCCTGCGTGAAATTGAGGAGTATTCACGCCTGAGGTTTACAGGCATTGTCAACAACTCAAATATAGGACGCGAAACAGCACCCAGTGATATTATCGCATCCATACCATACGCTGACCGCATATCGGAGCTCACAGGTCTTCCGCTTCTTTTTACATCAATACTATGGGACAAAGGATTATGTAAAAATACAATCCCCCGCCCCTTTTATATAAAAAACGAAACAAAACAACTATTTTGAGGAGATGAGCCAATGAATAAAGTTACAATCGACACTGAACGCTGTAAGGGCTGTGGCCTTTGCGCTAACGCTTGCCCAAAGGGCATTATTACGCTCAACGGTAAGACGCTCAACAGCCAAGGGTACCACCCTGCCGAGGTAACAGAGCAAGAAAAATGTATCGCGTGTGCGATGTGCGCCCTCATGTGTCCGCATGTCGTCATACGCGTTGAACGTGATGTTTGATACCGAGTGGTGATATAAAGGAGGTAAAATACATAATGCCGAAGGTTTTAATGAAGGGAAATGAAGCTATCGCGGAGGCTGCCATAAATGCAGGCTGTCTTCACTACTTCGGTTACCCGATAACACCTCAAACAGAAATATCTGAATATCTTGCAAAACGTTTACCAAAGGTTGGCGGTGTTTTGATTCAAGCAGAAAGCGAAATTGCCGCCATAAATATGGTGCTTGGTGCGTCAGCTGCAGGCGTACGTGCGATGACATCTTCGTCCTCGCCCGGAATCAGCCTTAAAAGCGAGGGGATATCGTATCTTGTAGGCTGTGATCTTCCCGCCGTTATTGTCAATGTTCAGCGGGGAGGCCCTGGGCTTGGCGGAATTCAACCGTCTCAGGCTGATTATTATCAAGCAACAAAAGCATATGGGCACGGCGACATGCGTTTAATCGTTCTTGCACCTTCAACTGTGCAGGAAATGGCCACGCTGACCGGCGAAGCTTTTGACCTTGCTGATATATACCGCACACCCGTCATCATTCTTGCTGACGGTGCTATCGGGCAGATGATGGAACCCGTTGATTTTTCCGAGCGTAAGCCTCGTGAAATACCGCCAAAAGACTGGGCTTGCACAGGACATGGCGGGACTCGCAAGCGCAATATAATCAATTCCTTAATGCTTGATCCTGAAGCTCTTGAGAAATCAGTACGCGAACGTTTTGAGCGTTATAAGAAGATTGAGGAAACAGAAGTTAAGTACGAGAGATTTATGACTGATGATGCTGATATCATATGCGTTGCCTTTGGTATCGCTTCACGCATATGCAAATCTGCCGTAACAGCCGCCCGCGAAAAGGGCATTAAAGCAGGACTATTGCGTCCGATAACTCTGTGGCCGTTCCCGAAAGCGGCTATAGCTGAAGCCGCAAATACGGCAAAAGCTTTTCTGTCCGTTGAGCTTTCTATGGGTCAGATGGTTGATGATGTCAAGCTTGCTTGCGAATGCCGCCGTCCGGTTGAATTTTTCGGCCGCACAGGCGGTGTGCTCCCCAGCCCTGCTGAGGTCACAGCAAAAATAGAGGCCATTGCGGCTCAGCTTTAAAAAGAAAGAAGGGAGATGACAAAATGTCAGTCGTATTTGATAGACCTTCAGCACTGACGGATACGCTGATGCACTACTGTCCCGGCTGCACTCACGGTATCGTTCATCGTCTTGTCGCTGAAGCTATTGATGAGCTTGGGATTCTTGGACGGGCAATCGGCATAGCGCCTGTCGGATGCTCCGTTTTCGCTTATAACTACTTTAATTGCGATATGATAGAAGCCGCACACGGACGCGCTCCTGCTGTCGCAACGGGCGTTAAGCGTGCGCGCCCGGATTGTATTGTGTTTACATATCAAGGTGATGGCGACCTTGCCGCAATCGGAACTGCGGAAACTGTCCACAGCGCAACGCGCGGCGAAAACATAACGATAATATTCATAAATAACTGTATATATGGAATGACCGGCGGTCAGATGGCGCCGACTACGCTCCCCGGTCAGGTTACGACTACATCCCCTTATGGGCGTTCCCCTAAGATTCAAGGCAACCCCATACGCATGTGCGAGATGCTCGCTACCCTTGACGGTGTAGCATACGCCGAGCGTGTCTCCATTGACACCCCGGCAAACGTCCGCCGCGCAAAAAAGGCAATTTTAAAGGCGTTCCGCAATCAGATTGAGGAAAAAGGATTTTCAATAGTTGAAGTTCTCTCGACATGCCCGACAAACTGGGGGCTTTCTCCTGTTGAAGCGCTCACTTGGCTTCGTGATAATATGATACCTTACTACCCTCTTGGCGTTTACAAGGACATTGACAAAAAGGAGGGTGATATGAAATGACATACAACATACTAATTGCTGGTTTTGGCGGACAGGGCATCCTTTTTGCAGGGAAAGCGCTTGCTAAAATGGGAATGAACGAGGGACTATATGTGACGTGGCTACCCTCATACGGGCCTGAAATGCGCGGTGGCGCCGCAAACTGCTCTGTTGTCTTATCAGATACAGAAATAGGCTCGCCGCTTGTCCCCGAACCTGACATTCTCATATCGATGAACATACCGTCGTTTGATAAGTTCACACCAAAGATTAAACCGGGCGGGACACTATTTGCAGACTGTTCAATGATAGATAAAAAATGCACCCGCACTGATATAAATGCGTATTATATCCCCGCGTCGGCTCTTGCATCTGACAATGACTTGCAAGGGCTTGCCAATGTCGTCATGCTTGGATATTTCCTTAAAGTAACGGGCATTTTCGATTATGATAAATTCCTCCTTGACATAACATCCGGCATCCCGGCTTCCCGCGCAAATCTTATTGAGGGAAATAAAAAAGCGCTTGCAATAGGATATGCGTACGAGGGATAAAGTAGCATTTTAATACGCAAGAAAAAACCGTTTCACTGTATATTGCAGTGAAACGGTTTTTTATATGTGTATATGTGTATGCAAGAAGAACAAAGAGAAAGTTAGTTTAGCATTATCTGTCCGCCCGTGACAGGCACGGCCTGCCCTGTTTCGTACTTCTGTCTGATGATGTAATCAATGGCGCACATAACATCCTCGACACGGCATCCGCGCCCGAGTGGGACTTTTGATTCGTAATACCGCCTTACGTCGTCGATACTTTTAGCGCCCGGCACCTTTCCGGATCGCAGGTACTGTACGAAAAGCCCGTTTTCCGGATCGCTCCAAAGTGGCCCGTCAAGGAAGTTGCCAGGGCATACGGCGTTGACTTTTATTCCATACGGCGCAAGCTCAAGCGCAAATGACTGCGTAAGACCGATACCTCCGAATTTACTGCCGGCATATGCGTAGTTTTTATTGCTGCCTTCAAGTCCGGACTTTGAGTTGATTTGGATTATATCGCTCATATAATCAGGGCTTGCAAGACGCTGAAGCTTCATTTTTGCAGACGCGTACTTAGCACATAAGAAATAAGCGTTATAATTAACCTTTGTAACAAAATCAAATGTCTTACCGTCAAGGTCATCAAGTGAGCCGGAGCGAACGACACCTGCGTTGCTTATAAATACATCAATTCCTCCATATACTGTTGCTGCAAAAGCAGTGAGGGCCAAAACAGAGCTCTCGTCCGTCACATCACACCGGAAAGCGATGGCAGCATAGGTGCCGTACTGCTCGCAAAGCGATGCCGCTACCCTTTTGGCGCCTTCTTCGTTTATATCGGCAATGACAACGGATGCACCCTCCGCTGCAAGCGAGCGCGCTATCCCCTCGCCAAAACCTTGAGCGGCGCCTGTCACGACAGCGATCTTATCTGAAAGCGAACCGGCACTTCCCTTTCCCGCGGAGATACCACGGCGGTAACTTTCGGCTTCCCAGTTTGCGATAAAGCGAACCAGCTCATCACTCATTGGCGAATAGCTGCCGAAGGCTTTTGATGATACATAAATTTTAATCGCGTCGATGAAAACGTCACGTGCGATGGCAGCTTCTTTTGTTGTCGAACCGAGTGAAAACATGCCGACGCCTTCGGCAATCACCGTTTTTGGCATACGCCCTTCTTCGGCAACATACAAGTTCCAAGCAGAAATGATACTCTCCGGTCTTGTATCGTCTATATACAGCGGTTTTATGCCGGCATAAACTATGTGATCAGGTGTTGGGGGCGTAAAGAGTGCTTTCGCGGCATCATGAGAAGTTGATAGCTTTGAAACCTCCGGGTTTTTCGTGAAAATGCAGCGGCTTTTACCTTCAGGTGAGAAGAGCATACGTAAAACCGGTGCGACGCGGGACGCAACCTTACGCGCAGGAGCGTCTGTTGTGTCAGATATGTCAGGGAATGCTGATTTTGCTTTGATTTCACACTCAATGGCACTCATAACGCGCAAAACGAGCGCGTCAAGTGTATCTTCGTCGTCAGCGGCAAAGAAAACGCCGTGGTTTTGAAGGAAAATGAGATCCACACACTTCCCTTTTGCCGCTGCTTCTTTTATACGCTCAGAACAAAGGCGCGCAAGAATATATCCCGGCTGCGTTTCGGGAATCCACAACGAATCAGGGAAAAGCTTCGCACAAACGGCCTCACCGTTTTTAGCACATGTCATTGCATTAACTATATAAGGATGGACATGCAGAACATATTTCTGCGGGAGCAGATTATGTAGCAGCGTCTCGACGCTTGGGCGTTTGCCCTTTTCTTTGTCTTCAGTTGTGCGTGCTGCCATCATAGCGAAAAGAACTTCAGCTTCACGCTCTGAATCGCTCACCCCGGCAGGATACTGACGCTCGGTAATAGCCGAAAGCGCTCCTCTGTCAAGGCAAACGAAGCCCTCCTGCGTTATCGTCGCAAGTGATGTTCCGGAGCCTTTGATATAAATCACATCCTTGGTTTTATACGAGGTGTTGCCACCGCCTGCGAGCACATAAGACGCATCACAGCCGTATTTGTTAGATATGCGCACAATAGTTCCAAGTGACATTACAGTATCGCCTCTTTTATATAACACTCTTATAAAATATCAACTGATGCTTCCCCGCGCCCGATCATAGAATAAAGCTTAGTCCGCTCTTCAAGCGAGGGGTATTTTGTAATTATATCGCTGCTGTTCATCGCCAGCCGTATGTCTGATGTAGCCGCAATTTCATGTCCGATAAGCGCAAATGTCGTATCTGTCAGGTGTATGAACATTGGATCGGCCATCTTTCGGCATATGAAAAGCTGGCGCGGGGAGTTTATGTCCTCGCCGCTTATCTCAAAAAAGCCATAAGAGCGGCACAGGGTCATTACGCGTGATAACTGCTGTTTTGTGTTGCGGCTCGGCATATATGTTACGGCGTCGAATCCCGTTTCCTTAAGCCATGCAAAAAGCTCATCAAGGTACGCATCTTCAAAGTGCTGTGCGCGCTTATCGCCGGTTACGGATTCACCGACATCACCAAGATATGCGTACGCTGTAAGTGCTCCATGTGAGCGCGCAAAGTCGATAAATTGTTCGGCATCCGGCAGCTCGTCGCTTGCCGGTATATATACAGCTGGAATAAGTTCGCTTTTTAAGGCGCCAAGTATATCGTATAAATAATACTGTGGTGTTTTGTCACCATCCGCTATATTTGCAAGGACTTTCTCCGGTATTTTCAGCTTCAGCTTTTCTGTTAGGAAAAGCGATAGCGCATGCGGCGTTTTTGCATATTCGGCAAGCTTAATCGCAAGCGCATACATAAGGTGGCGCTCGGTCACACTCCCGCCCGTATCTGCCATCGACTTTGGGATAACGTCGGCGTCGTAGTCTAAGGTTATGCCATACGGTGAGATAATATCGTTTATCCGAGCACACATCCCCCGGTTTCGCTTACTCCGCGCTTCACAGTAAGGCGCAAGAAAATTTTGGAATACATCGTTTTTCCCACGCGGCACACCGTGAGCGCACACATATGCCACACCTATCTGATCCGGATTGTTAAGCGTTCTATCTTCAAACCTGCTGACCTTAACCCGGCATTCAACGCCTTGTGTCGTCGGCAGCCCGAAATAAGCTCCCGCTTCGGTAAACTCTGCCCCGCCCGCTATGCTGTCGTGGTCGACGATTCCCGCAGTCAATAGCCCTGCGCGCCAAGCCTCAAACACGGCAGCCGCCGGAGTGTATGGCGAAAATGAATATGATGTATGGATGTGGCAGTTTACAAAACCGCTACTCGGCGTTCGATATATGCCCCCTTTTGCAGCAATGCACGATAACATACGAGTCGATTCAAGGCGCACTATCTCACTTTTATTATATAGCTCGGATATGAGCTTGTCCTGTTCATTTTTGATTTTTGCTTTGTTATTCAATTTTATCGCCCCTGCTTTTGTAAATGTCGTAAAATGATCCGTGAAGACCGAGGAAATCAATAATTTTATTATATTCGTCGATTTTATCGTTGTTTATAATAGCTCCCCTGCGCCGCTTGACTGCGCGTATGAGAAGGTTTTTTGGCGTTTCGTCAGGATCTATCAGCTCTACAATGTCTGTACGGTAGCTCTCTATTTCAAGCATTAAAGCTCGAAGCGAATCTGTTACGGTTTCAGTCAGGCGCTGGGAGGTCATTGAACGCCGCGTGATAAACGAGAGAGCCTCGCAGTTTATTTTACCGTTAAGCTCATGATGACAGCAAGGAGTTGATAGAATAACACGGGCGCCCATTGCCGCTGCACGGCGAAGAACGGCGTCTGTCGCTGTATCGCAAGCGTGAAGCGAAACTACAAGATGAATAGTGCTGTCGCCGAACGCATTTTCATAAACAGATGAATCGTTTATATCTGAACAGACAAAAGTCATCCCATCGGCTCCTGTGCGCTTTGCAACATCATCACAGTATTCAATGACATTTTGCTTTTTGTCAACGCACAGCATTTTTACATCGCGTCCGCGAACAGTGCTTAGATATTCATATACAGCAAAACTGAGATAGCTTTTACCACAGCATAAATCACAGACATTTAAAGTACCGGATGAAGGCAGTTTATCATAAACATCATCAAGGAGTTCCGTAAATCTGTTAATTTGTCTGAATTTCGACTGTTTCTTGTCGTGGACGCGCCCTTCAGCAGAGCTGATACCTAATTCACGAAGAAACGGTTCTGTGCCGTCAAATATATATTTCTTTTGTCTGTTGTGGCTGTTTTGGCTTTCATGGCTGTTTGCGGCATCATCATTTTTGCTGTCGCTATTACTGGCCGTTTGCGTTTTACTGCAAATCAGCGTTGCCTTACCCTTTTTTGAAACCATAAGCTGATACTGCTCAGCCTCGGTTATCAGGTTAGCCTGCCTAAATTTTGCCGCGAGGGCGAGCGCGCGCTCATATAAATTCTCAGCTTTTATATTGTCGCGCAGCGTGCGCCCATCTTGATAAAATGATTCGACAGCAATTTTTGTCGCAGCGCCGCTGTATGGGCCGAATGGCGTTACATTTATACGCAATGCGGTTTCGTTTTTTGGTGCCGATGGGCGTGAAAAAACGGCTTTTTTCAGCGTGCCGGATGATGCGGACGCCGAAACAAGCCGGCAAAACTCTTCTATGTTTATGCCGTCATAGCCATTTTTCTTCGTGTTCTGATTTTCGCCTTTATTTTCGCCGCTCATTTGCCGTCAGAATTGCCCCCGCCGATATTCTTATTCTTTGATTTACCAATCGACAGCTTTGGCTCCGTTTTGTTAGAAAGCCTTTTAATATTCGGCGCGTGACGCCATATTATAAGAGCTGCTGTCAAAACTGTTATTAAGCCTGCACCACTCCAACCGACTGCTGTCGCGCGATATATGCTGTCGTGTATTATTGGATAAAGCCCGGCAACAATGATGGAGCCGAGTGAAACATATTTTGTTCCAACGACGATGATAATAAATATTACAAGAAGAATCAAAAACACAATTGGGTCAAGAAGAAGCACCATCATCGCGGCCGCAGCAACGCCTTTTCCGCCGCGGAAACGATAAAAGACGGGAAAAATATGGCCGACAATGCACATAAAGCATGCAAAATACGCGCCGCGTACACCGAAAACCACCGTGCCTGCTACAAAGGTAAAAAATGTCTTGAACAAATCGCCAAGAAGCGTAAAAATAGCGGCTTTTTTACCGTAAACACGGAGCATATTTGTCATTCCGGCGTTTTTGCTGCCTTGCGTGCGTATATCAGTCCCATATACAACCCTTGAGATGATAATAGCAGTATTTATACTGCCGAACAGATATCCGGCGACAATAGATACGACAAATGCTGTAATGTAAAGAGCGGTAAATTTCGCGCCTGACATTCCGCCCCCGCCTGACAGAATGTTGCCTATAAATCCGTTGTTTAAAAACTCAGTAAACGTCATGATAGAATATTCCAATCAAATGATGACAATATTGAGCGTGAAAGGGAGGTTTATATCAAATCGTCATTTTCTCCGCGCTGGCGAATAATGATTCTTATTGGCGTACCCTTAAAGCCAAAGGTGTCGCGCAGACAGTTCTCAATATACCGCCGATACGAAAAATGAAATAAATTTGCTCGATTGCAGAAGATAACAAATGTAGGCGGTGCGACGCCTGTCTGCGTCATATAGTATATCTTCAGTCTCCTGCCCTTGTCCGACGGTGGCTCGACGCGTGCCGTTGCCTCAAAGAGGAGGTCGTTTAGCAGACCTGTCGTTATGCGTTTGTTTGCCTCTTCATAAACTGAATTGATAAGCTCAAATAAGCCCGGCACTCGCTGCCCTGTCAATGCCGATATGAATGTAATGGGCACGTACTTCATATAGGACAGCGCAGCTTCAATCTTTTTCGTGAACTCTCCGACAGTTGAGTTGTCTTTATCAGGCACCGCGTCCCATTTATTGACCGCTATGATGCAGGCTTTTCCTGCGTTATGAGCAATTCCGGCGACTTTTTCATCCTGCTCTGTTATCCCGACCGTTGCGTCAATCATAACAACGCAAACATCGGCTCGTAAAACGGCGGCTTCTGCACGCAAAACGCTGTACTTTTCAATTACATCGTTTATTTTACTTTTACGCCTGATACCTGCCGTATCTATGAAGCAGTATTTTCCGTATTGATTTTCAAAAAAAGTGTCGACGGCATCGCGCGTTGTCCCTGCAATGCTTGAAACGATAAGACGCTCTTCCCCAAGAATCTTGTTAATTAGCGACGATTTACCCGAATTAGGCTTGCCGATAACGGCAACCTTTATATAGTCGTCCGTATCGTCGCTGTCAGCCTCTTGTGGCAGCTTTTCAATCACAGCGTCAAGAAGGTCGCCGGAGCCTGTCCCATGAAGCGACGACACAGGGATAGGGTCGTCATCAAATGCAATCTCAAAGAATTCATAAAAGCCGGTGTCAACACCGCCAATGCGGTCTGCTTTGTTTACGCATAAGATAACGGGTTTACCGCTGCGGCGAAGAATGTTTGCTATTTCGTGATCGTCGGCGACAAGCCCTGTGCGGATATCAACCATAAAAATGATAACATCGGCTGTGTTAATTGCAACTTCAGCCTGATATCTCATTTTTTGCATTATTTCATCGTCAGTTTTTGGTTCGATACCGCCTGTATCTATAATAATAAGCTCGCGCCCGCGCCATTCCGTTGTGCCGCAAATACGGTCGCGTGTTATTCCGGGAGTATCTTCGACGATTGCGCGGCGCTCTCCTATGAGCTTGTTGAAAAGCGTGCTTTTACCTACATTCGGTCGTCCTATTATTGCTACGATTGGTTTTGACATTTTATTTATACCGGTTTTGCTTTCTGTTTATTTGCTTTTTACCAAGGCAGTATGACAGCGTTTGAAACAAGGGAGGTCGGCACTTGAAATAAAGCGTATCCGCCAAGTGCAAAGACAAGCTCTATCACCATACCGAATGAATCCCCTGTAAAGTATATGTCTGGATATATGCCGTATTCAGGGCGGTACTGGAGTATAATGTCTTCGTAGTTTGTCTGCTCTAATAGATTTTTTTGCCCCTGTTTAAGAGTGAACTTACCTTTTGTAAAAAGCGAGCGAATAGTAGAAAAGTCACGTATGAGAGTATCAGGTGTAATAAGCTCACCGCTTTCCATATCGCAGTTGATGGAATAGCAGAATATTGTCGGATGAGCGCTGTCGGTTATATAATATTCGCCTGTTATAACAATGGAAAGAAACTTCTTTGAGGAATATTTAACATCAGTAGAGGTGATTTTATAAACGTATTCAGAGTCTAAATCCGGGTCACCGGATTCGAGCTGCTCCTCCTTACGTTTTTCGTCCATGTATTCGCGGATTATTGCGTTAATTGTTTCAGCGTCAATCTCTGATTCGTTATCAGGTTCAACGACGGGATACTGCATTGTTATGTTTCCGATGTCGGACTGAGTAGTTTCTTTTTCAGTTCTGACATCATAGCCGGGAGATGTAGTATTATCCTGAATTGTCGTTTCTGGGGTTTCAGTCGTGTCATTTGACGTGTCGTTATCTGATGGGTTCGTATCCGATGTAATTTCATCCGTGACACCACCTGACACAGAATCGACCTCTGTTTCAGGTTCATGTGTTGTCGTATCATCAGGTGTGTTTTTACCGAATATTACAATGAGCGCCAAGGCAATTATCACAACTGCGCACACTAAAAAAGCAGCCGTAAGAACAGCACCATTTACTTCATTATTTTTTGATCTGGTTCTTGAGCCGCTAACATTAGTTTTCTTTTTATTCTTAGCCATTTTTTAATTTCCTCGTTTTAATAGGGCGAGGTGCAGCCAAGCACCGCGCATATAAAATCTATAGCGTCATTTTTTACAGTGCGGACAGGTGCTCGGAGATTTTCACTAAGCCAAGCGGGAGATTTGCCGTCAAGGAATAAATCCCCTTCAGAGCGAAGTGTAGATGCGGGAATGAGAAGCTCGTCATACAGCTTTTGTGTGCTAAGCGCCGACAAGAAGTCTGAGCCTGTAAGAAGACCGGAAACTGTTACCTCTCCGCCGAAAAATTTGTTTTTCACAGCAATAACTTCACATTTTATATTATAACATAATGAACATATTTTTTCAACGGCAGCGGATATATATGGGGCTGCTGCCTCGCCTGTCGCTATTGTGATGTGTCTTTGCTTGTCCTTGTTATAAGAATAATCTCCGATAAACTTAAGCTCGCTTTCGATGTCCTCAAGGAAGGATGTAATCATTCCGACGCCGTTTTCAAGTTGCGGATAGCCTTCATAATAATCGCCGTTCGGCAGCGGAAGCCCGGCTTTAATATAAAACTCATCTGATGGGTAAAATATTCTTGTGCCAAACTTTGATTTGCATATATCGCCAAATGACGTGACCTGCGCGACAATATCGGCACATTCGGCAGGCGTGAAAGGCTCAAGCTTATATAAGCCATCTCTGTGTGCTGTAAGCCCGGCAGGAACTATCGACACACTCGTCATGGCAGGATAAAGCGCCGCAAGGTCGCGCATTGTACGGTCTAGCTCCGCGCCATCGTTAATTCCGTGGCACAAAACTATCTGGCAGTGAAGCTCACATCCTCCCTCGGCAAGTTTGTTAAGATAACGCAGCACATCGCCTGCCCGCTTGTTTTTCATCATCATAACTCGAAGGCTTGGGTTTGTCGTGTGAACCGATATCTTAATCGGGGTGATGTGCATATCAATTATACGCTGTATGTCGGCATCACTGAGATTTGTCAGCGTGATGTAATTCCCATGTAAAAATGAAAGCCTTGAGTCATCGTCTTTGAAGTAAATGCTCTCTCGCATCCCGCGTGGATTTTGATCAATGAAGCAGAAGATGCACGCGTTCTCGCAGCGGTGCTCTTTATCCATCAGCGGCGATTCAAAGCAAAGCCCGATGTTGTCGTATGTTTCTTTGTGAATTGTAACTTCATATTTTTTGCCATCTCGCGATAAAAGAAGTTTCACTTTCGGTTCTGCAAGGTAAAAACCGTAGTCGAGCACGTCGTTTATAGGGTGCCCATTTATCGAGATGAGAATATCTCCTTTTCTAATTCCGCTTCTTTCGGCGCGTGAGCCACGTTTGATATCTGCTATATTTACCACAATTAATGCTTGTCCATTTTTTATTATGATAGTAATATTTTATTGTTTTTATTATAACCTTCGCGTGGCGCCGGTGTCAACGTGGCTTCTGTGGCATATGGATATTGCTATTGACCCATTAAATAATTCTTTATACCCGCAAGCGCATTTTTTTCTATTCGTGAAACATATGAACGTGAGATTCCAAGAATTGAAGCAACCTCGCGCTGAGTACGGTTTCTTTCATCTCGAAGCCCATACCTGAGTATAAGTATGTTTCGCTCACGTTCGCTTAGGTGGCGGTCAATATATTCAAGAGCGCGTGCGCAATTAACCTTCATGTCAAGGTCTTCGGTAATCGTATCTTCACTATAAACAATATCCATATAAGTGAGCGGATTTCCGTCGCGGTCAGTGTCAATTGTTTCGTGTATCGATACTTCACTTGACAGCTTCTTTTGAGAGCGGAAATACATGAGTATTTCATTTTGTATGCACTTCGCCGCATATGTGGCGAAGCGGGCGCCGTTTTCAATATTAAAGGTGTCAATAGCTTTGATAAGCCCTATCGTACCGATTGATATAAGATCGTCTTGGTTTTTGCATGTCTGATAATATTTGCGCACTATATGTGACACGAGCCTAAGGTTATGCTCAATAAGACTCGCGCGCGCCTTGCTGTCACCTTGTGATACAAGCTCGAACAGCCTCCTTTCCTCATCCGGAGGCAGAGGAGGCGGAAAATTCTGTGGCCCTGAGACTCCGAGAATTACGGATACGAGCGCCGACAGTGCATTAAAAAGAATTGAAAGCATAATTTTCTACCTTTCTCTCTGTCTTTCTATTTTGCCACCTTTTTGTTTTAGCATCATATAATAGCGCTAATAACACATTATATGATTGAATGCTTGGCCTTGTGACACCGCGCGATTTAAACAAGGTATAATTTTCTACTTACATTTGTTATAAATTAAAACAAAGCGGTAAATATTAATATATGAATCGTCGGGCGTGCCCGGCGAAATAAGAAAAGCTGAACAAAAAGGACAGATATTATGGTAATGGATAAAATTGCGCTCGTTCTTGTTATAATCGGCGCATTAAACTGGGGCTCTATCGGCCTTTTCCGCTTCGATTTCGTCGGCTGGATTTGCGGCGGCACAACAACAATGCTCGCGCGCATCATTTTCACGATCGTAGCGCTTGCTGGGCTTTGGTGCATATCGCTTCTTTTCCGCCCGACAGAGAGTTTCGTGGCAGATTCACGCAACGAATAACGCATATTAATAGACCTGATCCGCTTATTATATAAAAACGGTTAAGGGATTTTTATCAAATTTAACTAAAACTCCGAATTTTGCAGGGAACTTATTTATACCCCATGCGTGTTGACTTTTACGTGCGTGGGGTATAAAATTATGTAAATTTATTATGATAAATCATTTGTTTGTACTTAGGAGTAAGCTATGCCACGAGTCTATAATTTTTCTGCAGGTCCATCAATGCTGCCTCTGCCTGTGCTTGAACGTGCAGCAGCAGAAATGACTGATTACCATGGATCTGGTATGTCTGTTGCCGAAATGAGCCACCGCTCACCAATCTATGAATCGATTATTCATGAGGCAGAAGCAACCCTTCGCAGAGTTTTATCGATTCCGGATAATTATAAGGTCTTATTCATGCAGGGGGGCGCTACACTTCAATTTGCGGCCGTTCCGATGAATTTGATTGGCAAGACTGGTAAAGCGGATTATGTTATATCCGGTCAGTTTTCGAATAAAGCTTACAAAGAAGCAACAAAATACGGAGACATTCGCGTGGTAGCGTCATCTGCGGAAGAAAATTTCACGTATGTGCCATATATAACACGCGCCGATATACGTGACGACGCATCATATGTGCATATATGCTATAACAATACAATATATGGTACGCGTTATAATTACATTCTCGATACCGGTGACATACCGCTTGTCGCCGATATGTCATCTTATATATTGTCAGAATCTCTTGATGTCACCAAGTTCGGTTTAATATATGCCTGTGCGCAGAAAAACATGGGTCCAGCAGGTGTAACAGTCGTCATTGTGCGCGAGGATCTTTTAGGAGGAGCTCTTCCCTTCGCCCCGTCTTTGTTGGATTATAAAATAACAGCGGATAACGATTCGATGTATAATACCCCGCCTTGTTATTCTATTTATATGATGGGGCTTGTGCTAAAGTGGATTGAAGAAACAGGCGGCCTTTCTGCAATGAAGGAACGAAACGAGCGTAAAGCTAAGATTCTTTATGACTACCTTGACTCGCAGGATTACTATATCGCCCCTGCTAAACCCGAGTTCCGCTCGATGATGAACGTAACTTTTGTCACAGGCTCTGCTGACCTTGATAAGAAATTCGCATCTGAAGCTGAAAAAGCAGGTCTTGTCAATCTCAAGGGCCACCGTTCAGTCGGCGGTATGCGTGCATCTATTTATAATGCAATGCCTGAAGAAGGTATTGTAAAGCTTGTCGAATTCATGATGAAATTCGCCAAAAGCAATAAAAAGTAATGGAGCGAATAAAAATGAAAAGAATCAAGCTTTTAAATAAAATTGCTGAGGTCGGAACTAATATCTTTGACCGTACAAAGTATGAAGTTTCCGATAGTGTCGAGGATCCACATGCAATAATGGTTCGTTCGGCTAACATGCATGACTACACATACGGCCCGTCGCTGTATGCGATTGCCCGTGCCGGTGCTGGCGTTAATAATATCCCCCTTGACCGCTGTGCTGAAGCAGGTATCGTAGTTTTCAACACGCCGGGTGCAAATGCCATTGCCGTTAAAGAGCTTGCAATAGCTGCGCTTATTCTTGCCTCACGAAACATCATTGATGGTATCGAATGGCTTAAGACAATTACCGATGACGACATTTCAGCCGCCGTTGAAAAAGGCAAATCTCGTTTCGCCGGTGTTGAGATTTCAGGTAAGACGTTAGGTATAATCGGACTCGGTGCGATCGGCGGTATGGTCGCAAATGCTGCTCACTCACTTGATATGAATGTCATAGGTTGCGATCCGTACATATCGATTGAGGGCGCATGGCGTCTTTCCCGTTCAGTATCAAGAGCCGCATCGTATGACGAAATATATGAAAAGAGCGACTATATTACTCTACACGTTCCGGCGACAAAAGAGACAAAAAACATGATAAACGCCGAATCCATCGCAAAAATGAAGGATGGCGTTCGCATAATCAACCTTGCACGCGGTGATCTCGTCGACTCTGACGCGATGATAGCGGCTCTTGATTCCGGCAAGGTCGCCTGCTATGTCACTGACTTCGTTGATAGAAAACTGCTTGGTCATAAGGGCGTCATAGCTACGCCGCACCTTGGTGCGTCAACAGCCGAGAGCGAAGACAACTGTGCTGTTATGGCAGCAAAACATCTCATTGAATACCTTGAGCTTGGCAATATTAAAAACAGCGTCAACTACCCGAACGTATCATTGCCCCATACGGGAGATTTCCGCATATGTATCCTCCACAGAAACGTCCCTGCTGTCCTCTCAAAAATATCAACTGTCATAAGCAGTGGGAACTTCAATATAGAGAACATGGTCAATGGCTCCCGTGGGGAC
>FZPS01000157.1_pt34 | contig 39290 bp, 32 predicted proteins | sample 1817821 | NCBI WGS metagenome assembly FZPS01 (sample SAMEA104158645, study PRJEB21678) | metagenome | place: Germany | collected 2015-04-21 | reverse complement strand
TTGCTTTTTCTTTTAATCTAATCTGTAAACTATCCTATAAAAACCTCTTATACTTCGAGATGAAATAATTTTAACAACTGCCTGTAGAGCTGTCAATGAAAGTGCAGGCGTTTAGAATGTTCACCCGGCATCTTGGATGAAGGATTAAACCGCCGGGACCGCGAATTACTGGCTATGAACCGGGGAAAAGTCTATACAATAAGCTTTTTATTGCTGGCTGCAGGGACACTTTTCCTTTTTCTTGCGGGTATCCCAGGGGGTAAGTATTTGTGGCACCCGGCTAACGCCTTAAAAACACCTTCCCCCGTGGAACAGATCCTTCCCACAGAGCGCAGCATCCCTGATTTAATCCTTTTGGGAGCAAGGGAAGAAGTGAAGAGAAAAACTCGCTACGACGCAGCATACCAGGCCATCAGCTATCCCGGGGGCGATGTCGACCCTGAACAGGGTGCCTGCACTGATGTCATCATCCGGGCTCTACGCTTTGCCGGCTATGACCTGCAGCAGCTTATCCATGAAGATATGAGTGAAAACTTCGCTCTCTATCCCCAGCTGTGGGGTTTAAGCAAGCCTGACCCGAATATCGATCACCGGAGAACCCAAAACCAGATGCTTTTTTTCGAACGCTTTGGGAAAAAGCTAACTCCGGAAGTTACCGGGGCAAATCTATCCCAATGGAGACACGGCGATTTCGTCTACTGGCGTTTCCCAAGCGGTGAACAGCATACCGGGGTCATTTCAGACCGGACCAACGGACAAGGCGCCCCCCTGGTAATCCATAACAGTTGGATCGCCTGCGAAGAAGACTGCCTGCTGCGGTGGGAGATTATCGGTCATTATCGTTTCCCGGCACAGCCCTAAAGTTACGGCTAACCCGGCCTTTCTTATTTATTATTCGTTAAAGGACTCCTTTAACCGGGCCGAGCGATTGGCGATCTCTTCCAGCGCACAGGGATTCTTTACACGAATATATGTTCCTTTCATCCCCAGAGATCTCGATTCAATAATACCGGCACTTTCAAATTTACGTAATGCATTTACAATAACCGAACGGGTGATGCCCAGGTTATCGGCAATTTTACTGGCTACAACAATGTTCTCATCGTTAGTAAGGTTTTTAAAAATCTCTTCTATTGCTTCTACTTCCGAATAGGAAAGGCTCTCAAACGCTACCCCGGCCATGTTTCTATACCACTTTTCTTCCTCCAAGCGTTCGGCTTCCAAACGCATCAAGATCATCCCCATAATTGCCGCTCCGATCTCGGCTAAGATCAGATCGTTATGTTCGAAAGGTTTTTTATGACGATGTAACAAAACAGCTCCCAGTGACTCTGTTCCGCTAATAATTGGTACTACCATCAGATAGATATCACCATGGGGACAGGAAGAGTTTTTATTATCGTCCAAGGGACAAATCGAAAACCGGTAAAGCTCGTTGATTCGAGATTCATTGCTTTTTAACAATGTTGGAAGATCGTAATAGGGCGGCAGAGAAGCTTCTGTTGTAAGATAATCCCTTAGCTTTTGGCAGCTCAACTGCTGGTTAAAAACTTCACTGAACAGTTTTCCGTCACGGTTAATAACAAAAACACTGGCGTCAATAATACCGGAAAGAGCGTCGGATGCCGACTTGATATTTAAGTCCTCTTCGATTGATTGTAAAATAATCTGGTTTACTTTTCTAACCCTTTCTAAAAGGGATTTTTCTAACATCTTCTAATCACCTCCCTTGATACTTTATATTACAAAATATTAAATATGTCAATAATATTCTAACACAATTAGTACTTGCCCTACCATTATATGCCATTGACCAGAGAATAGCACGTGTACCCACGAATTCAATGCCTTCTCTTTACAGAAGAGGATCGTAACGGTATCTGCACAACCGTTTTAGGGATATGCTATAAATTGGTAATAAAGATGCCGGTAACTACCCCGCAGAGAAGCCCAACTGTCGCCAAATGCCCTTGGGCAAGATTACGGGCGTCGGGAATAAGCTCGTCACAGGTTACAAAAAGCATCGCTCCACCGGCAAAACCTAGAGAAAGACTAAGAGTAAGCGGGGAGACCCTGCCAAGCAGGGCTCCAAGAAAGGCGCCCAGGGCCATGGGCACACCAGCTAAAACCGTCCCGATAAAGATCTTCAGCTTAGAAATTCCCCCGGCATCCATCGTGACCGCCATGGCAATCCCTTCGGGAAAGTTATGAATACCCATGATCAAAGCCAGACCCAAGCCAAGAGATTCGCTGGAAGCATAACCAGCCCCAATGGCTAACCCTTCTGGAATATTATGCAAGGCAATACCTATACCCAGCAGGATTCCCATCTTTCGAAAACGGCCCTGGCGGGTCTCTTTGGAATAGTGGTGGTAATGCGGCAACATGTTATCCAACAGCAACAGGGTAATAATACCGCCGATCAAGCCGGCAGATCCGGAAAAAAAGTTTCCCTGTGCAATCGCCTCCGGAATTAACTCCAAAAAAGAAACCTCGAGCATCATCCCGGCGGCAAAACCCAGGCTCATGCTTAAAAAACGAGGGGCCGGATTTCTCGTAAAAAAAGTAACCAGGCTCCCGCTGCCGGTCCCGACGCCTCCTGCCAGCAACCCGATAACGGTTATCCGGATAACATCAGAGAGTTCCAACAGGTTCACCCGATCAGCAATAGTTCATCGACCTTATTCTTCCGGCGGGGCCGATGATGCTTGACACTGTTGCCGCGTAAACAATCTTTCAACGCGACGGTAGATCTCTTTTAGGGGAATACCGGTACGGCGGGCAATCCTGGCACAATCTTCATATTCGACAGCATAATGCTGCGGACCCTCATCGGCTTCAACCGGGGCCAGCTTAACCCTCACGGGCCCCCACTCGGTAGTTACAGTGACTACCCTACGCGGCCGGGTATATTTTTGCGCTTCCAGAACCCGCAAACCCATCGTCGAGGTCTCCTGAAAGACTATCTCTACCAGCTGGTTGAGATACTGCGGTGGCGTCAATACGGTCAGCTTAACCGCGGGGCGGTTCTTTTTCATCTGAACAGGAGTATAGTAAACATCCCACGCGCCTCCCGTAAAAAGCCGCTCCATCAAGTAGCCGAATATCTCCGGGTTGAGATCATCGATATTTGCCTCGATTGTCCGCAGCGGCTCCTGGTTATAGGCAGACGACGGTGTGCCGTTCCCGATAATAATACGCAGGTAATTCGCATACCCGGGATCCAGCTTCCCGGAACCGTAACCGACGGCTTCAAGTGTCAATGAAGGCGGCGGTCCAAAGGCGGTAGCCAGGGTAGTGACCAGGGCCGCTCCCGTCGGGGTAACTAACTCATGCCGGGTCTCCCGGCCGTAAACTGGGACGCGACGCCTCTGAAGAAGCTCAAGAACCGCCGGTGCCGGCAGGGGCAAAAGGCCGTGGGCAGAGTTTACCGTGCCCCCGCCTACGGGTAAAGGAGAACAGTAAATCTGTCCGATCCCCAGCAGATAGATGGCAGCGACACTGCCGACGATATCAACGATTGCATCCACGGCGCCAACCTCGTGAAAATGAACATCTTCGATCGGGACTCCGTGTACGGTAGCCTCGGCCGCGGCCAGGTTGTCAAATACAGCACTGCTCTTTTCTTTAACCGGGTCAGGGAGAGTGCTCTGCCGTATCAGCTCTTTAATCTCCGGCAAGTGACGCTGCTCGGAAGAGACCCCTTCGGGGATCACCCGCAGATCGGTGCCAGCCAACCCGTAGCGAGAGACCCTGGAAGCCTCGAGCCGGTAACCGGGCAAGGCCAGGCCCGAGAGCATCTGCTGCAACCGTGAGATCTCCAGGCCGCAATCAAGCAAGGCCCCGAGGGTCATATCGCCGCTGATCCCGCTGAAGCAATCGAAATAAGCTACCCTGTTACTGTAACAGCTGCCGCTCAAGTTGCCCCGCCCCTTTGATCATCGGGACGGTTAATCAGTGCCGCGATATAGCCTGCCCCAAATCCATTATCAATATTAACCACGGCCACTCCCGGCGCACAGCTGTTCAGCATGGTCAGGAGAGAAGCCAGCCCGCCAAAATGAGCTCCGTAGCCCACGCTGGTGGGGACGGCAATGATCGGGCAGGAGGCCAGGCCGCCGACGACACTGGGCAACGCCCCCTCCATTCCCGCAACAACAACCAGAACCCGGGCCTGCAGCAACAGCTCCAGGTTGTCAATGAGGCGGTGCAGCCCGGCCACACCCACATCGTAAAGACGGGTTACGCGGCCACCCATCAGCTCCGCGGTAAGAGCGGCCTCTTCAGCAACAGGCAGATCGGCCGTGCCGGCGGTAACTACCCCGATATTACCTACCAGAGGTACAGGTTCTTCAACCCGGATCATCACCAGCCGGGCCTCGCGGTGATACTCCGCCCGGGGGAACTCATCTCTGAGGGCATCGTATACCGCAGGTTCGGCGCGGGTAGCCAGCACCGGGGCCCCTGCCTTGGCAAGCTGGCGGGCAATCTTGACAATTTGAGACACGGTTTTCCCGGGACAGTAGATCACTTCGGGAAATCCTTTCTGTAAAAAGCGGTGATGATCAACCTTGGCAAAACCCAGGTCCTCGTAGGGTTTACTGCGCATCTGCTCCAGCGCCTGATCCACGCTGAGACATCCTGCATGAACCTGCTCCAGTATTTGGCGAAATTTATAACCCGGCATTTCCACCGTTCCTTTAACAATTATAGTCATCATTATACCATAAACCTCCTGCCAGCCGGTCAATACCGCTGCATCAAGATGCCACCCGGACAAATTCGAGCTGCGGCTATACCGCTTAAAAATCGTTTTCTCTTTCTCAAAAAGGAAATCTCTCTCTAAGCCGGGAATTATATGATGATGAAAGGAGCGAAAAAAGATGATTATCTTGGAATATAACGGTAAAAGACCGCAGATTGCCAGTGATGTTTTTATCGCCCCCGGTGCAGCCTTGATCGGTGATGTCATCATCGAAGAAGGCGCCAGCATCTGGTTCGGAGCAGTGCTGCGGGGTGACTTCGGTCGAATCCATATCGGCCGGGGTAGCAGTATCCAGGACAACACTGTCGTCCATGTTATGCCTGATTGCGAAACCGTAGTCGGAGAAGATGTCACCGTGGCCCATGGTGCGGTTCTCCACGGCTGCAAGATCGCCCGGGGGGCCATTATCGGCATGAACGCCGTACTGCAGGATTTTTGTGAGATCGGGGAGGAGGCCATGATCGCCGCAGGCAGCGTGGTTACCGATCGGATGATTATCCCGGCCCGGCACCTCGCCGCCGGCATCCCTGCGCAAGTAAAAAAAGAGATCGCCGGCAGCTCGCTGATGTGGGTAACCTCCAGTGCACCCTCTTACCGGGAGCTGGCCCGGAGTTACCTGCGGCAAGGGATCGGATTCAAATCGGATAGCTCATCTTATCAATCATAAAAAAAGCGTTCCCCGGTTTTCCCGTGGAAACGCTTAAATGGTTTTATCGCTTGGCCAACTTGGCAGAGATTAAATCCAATAAGCCGGGTAGCTTTTTTCCTTGTCAAAATTATTTACCACAAGGGCAACTACCAGCAAGATCAAAGCGCCTACCGCCACCGGGGTAAGAGCCCACATAAAGCTCCCCTCTGAGGCGGTTACCCCAAGAAGCGCCGTGGCCCCGGCTGGAGGATGCACCGTCCTCGTTAACAACATCACGACGAGGGCTAGACTGACCCCCAGGGCAACCGCAAGATAAGTGGCACCCATCAGTTTGAAAATGATTATCCCGACAAGTGCCGAAAGGATATGGCCGCCAAGTAAATTACGCGGTTGCGAAAAAGGTGCCGCCGGAGCACCGTAAAGTAAGACTGCAGACGCTCCTAAAGGAGCAAACAAAGGAAACAACTGCGAATCTAAAGCAAGGTAAGCAACCACGATAATCCCTATAAATGCCGCGACAAAGGTCCAGAGCAAGCTGGCTGCGCTTGGCACCTTAAGGGGGCACCTTGCCGTTGCGGACCATTTACCAAAATATGTTTTTTCGGCGGCTTCTTTCTCACTCATTTTCTAAATGCCTCCTCTCGTTTTTCCAAAGAACAGCTTAAGGATGAGCAAATGCCGGAACAAGATCCGGCATTTGCTCCGTAAAAAAGATCCTTGCTCGCCAGCTACTACCAGGGATATTCTCCTTTATGGCTGTAAGGCAGGAACTTGCCATCAAAGGTTATAATAACCCGGTCTCCTTTGGGATCTTCAACACAGTCGACGTCAACCGAAAAGTCAATGGCGCTCATGATCCCGTTCCCATCGGCAAACTTTTCATGGATGATTCTCTTAATCGCCGGACCGTAGGTGTCAAAAACCTCGTGCAACCGGTAAAGAATAGGATCGGCATTTCCTTTAAAAGGATGCTCTTCCAGCACGGCAACGTCTTCCCGGGAAACCCCAAGCAGGTCAGCTACCTTGGCAGCGTATTGGGGGGGCATCCACTGCTGTCCGTCAAACGCGCTAGCCAGCCAGACCTTGTTTACGCCCAAGTTCTTGGCTATCTCTTCATAGCTAAGCCCCTTCTTCTTTCTCGCCGCCTCCAATGCCTCAAATTTCTCCGCCCGATAGTTCCACAGGTAATCTTTGTTGTTCATCGGTGTTGCCGACATTTAATAATTCCTCCTCATTAAATTTATTTTAAAGTGCAACCCCAAGGTCGCTACCTACAATGTAACAGGTTGAATCTGCTTTAAACATGACCCGATATAACAATTAACTAACTATTTAATATACTTTGCTCTCTAGGTAGTTGACGCTACCGGTGACACCGGAATAGGTCTAAAATAGCTATTTCGGGCCATACCTGAAGTAACAGGTAGCAAAGGATTTTTATGAAGTTTGTCAAATTTATAAATAGAAGGGGCCCAGAGACTGCATGCAGACAGGTGGAATATAATGCCGGATCAAACAGTGCCAAACAGCCTGCCGTTATTACAAGCCTTGCTAGATTCTGTTAATGAAGCGATACTGTTGGTGCGGAAAGATTTTATTGTCGCCGCTTGTAACAGGCAGTTTGAGCATTTTTTTGGTATTCCCGCATCGTCAATTATCGGCAAGGATAAGCGCGAGGCTATTACCAGTGAGATCAAATGGCGGACCAGCAACCCGGAAGAATTTCAAAAAAAGCTATTCTGGTTATATGACAACCCTGAAATAAGCTCACATGATGAAGTTCAGGTGGTGATTCCCAGGCAGCTCGAATTGCACCGCTTCAGCGGGCCTGTTTACCTTAAAGATAAGCAACTGGTCGGCCGCGTGGAAGTCTATTACGACGTTACAGAATCTAAAAATATGCAAAGTGAACTGGAAAAGAAAAATGAACACCTCTTTTTATTAAATGCTGTCTCCAGCTCTATAAATGAAGCTGTAGAGCTAAACAGGCTAGGCAATAATTTTATCCGCCGCGCTACCCAGGCTACCGGCGCGGACACCGGCGTCTTGTATACTAAAAGAGGAGACCAGCTTGAGCTCTGCGCTCTCGCCGGCCAGGTTGAAAACTCAACCCAGTTGCCATTGCGAATCAGTTACCTGCCAGCAGCTTCGGTTACGTGGGGTTCTATCAAAGAGAGCTTCCCGGTTACACCGCTGCAAGACACCTTCACGTCGGGCTACTTTGTCTGTTTTACCGCCGCCGACACTAAAGGAAATATTAACGGCCTCTGCTTATTAATTTGGGAACAACTTAATCTAGTCTGGTTTGATCAGCAGCTTTTTGAAAGTGTCGGCCGGCAATTAGGCCTCGGCATTCAAAATGCCAATCTCTATAAAGAGGCACAGCGTCTGGCCATACTGCAGGAAAGGGACCGCATCGCGGTAGAGATGCACGACGGCCTGGCCCAAACATTGGGTTATCTTGGATTAGGCCTGGATTCATTATCCCAACGCCTGGACGAACATAATCTAGAAGAAGCTTACTTGCTTTTAAACCAGTTGCGAAACGTTGTCGATCGCGCCTATAGAGATGTGCGGGAGGCCATCATCGGATTAAGGGTCGACATATCGCATGAAAACGGTTTTTTTGAGGCGCTTGAAAGTTACCTGGAAGAGTTTCAAAGGCTATCTAATATTAATACCAGGTTACTGCTACAAGGTAATTACCACGTTCCAGAATCTGAAATTCAGCCGCATATTATCCGCATTATTCAAGAATCTTTAGCCAATGTCCGGCGGCATGCACAGGCTTCATCTGTTGACATTATCTTCGATTTCAAACCGGAAGGGTTAGTCATCTCCGTAGAAGACAATGGACATGGATTCGAGAAAGAAGACCTGGATAGCAGCGAAACAGCATCGTTACACCAAGGAATAAAGATCATGAATGGACGTGCTCTGGCCCTGGGCGGACACTTGGAGATTAACACCGGTAAAGGCATCGGGACGAAGGTCGAGTTACATCTTCCCACCAGCAACTAACGGGAGCGATGAATTATGAAAACAGACCCCGGTTTTCTGGAGTCTAAAAGCGTGCTCATCGTAGATGATCATGCCCTTTTCCGTGAAGGTTTACGAAGAATTTTATCGGATGCCGGCATTAAAAACATTGCGGAGGCCGCCAACGGCAAAGAGGCGCTTACGTTAATAGAATCATTTAAACCCGATATCATTCTTATGGATTTCTATATGCCCGACTATAACGGTGTTGAGGTTACCCGTGAGATCGTCTCAAAAGACCCCTCTACGCTAATCGTGTTTCTAACTGTTTGTGAGGAAGATACCGCTATCGCCGATGCCCTGCATGCCGGGGCACACGGCTATTTAGTAAAAAGCATGCGCTCACATGAGATCATTAATTCTTTGCGCCTGCTGCTGCTCGGAGAAATACCTCTACCTAAACCGATCACTCATTCAATATTAAAAAAACTAACTGATAAACCCAATAAATCTTTTTCTAAGACTTACAACCATGCTTTTATTGAAAAACCGGTAATTTCTCCAAGAGAGAAAGAGGTTTTAATGGAAATTGCCCTGGGAAAAAGCAATAAAGAGATCGCCCAAAGCCTGTTTATTAGCGAAAACACGGTAAAAAACCATGTCGGCAATATCTTACAAAAGCTTGAGGTTAACAGCCGCGCCCATGCAGTGGCCAAGGCGCTGGCATATGATCTAATTAAGGTAAATGAAGATCACGTCTCTTAATAGCACCGTTACCTTAACCAACTGTCGGTGTCAGATAAAACCTTAAAAACAACACAATCTTAACGGAGAATTAACGCATCAGCGGCCACCGCACGCCCGTCCGGGCAGATTACCAGCGGGTTGATCTCCATTTCACGGTAGCTCCCCCTCAGGGCCACAGCTAGACGAGAAAAGCGGGAAACAGTCTCAACCAGGGAAGCCGTATCCACCGGCGCGGTACCGCGGTATCCGTGCAGGAGGGGGGCGCTTTTCAGTTCATCAAGCATCTCCCGCACCTGGCCGGGTTCAAGCGGCGCCAGGCGTATGGCCAGATCACGGAAAAGCTCCACATAAATACCCCCGAAACCAAGCAGCACAAGCGGACCAAAAACCGGGTCGTCTTCTACCCCGGCAATCAGCTCAAGCCGGACCGGAAGCATCTCTTCAACCAGGTAGCCGGTAATTGGAGCCCCGGGCGCCCTGGCACTTAAATCAGACTGAAGCTGCTCCCAGGCCTGTTGCAGCATCGCTCCATTTTCCAGGCCTAACTTGATCGCGCCAACCTCGGTTTTGTGGGCAATTTCAGTCGAAAGCGCCTTCAGCACCACCGGGTAGCCAATCCTCCGAGCGGCCCTGGTAGCCTGTTCTATTGAGGAGACCACCTCTCCGCGGGGTACGGCAATCCCCCATCCGGCCAGTAGCTCCTTCGCCTCAGCTTCGGTAATACCACCCTTTTTTTTCTTTAGCAAAACGCCGGAAGGCGGCTTTTCTGCTGGCAACTGGATAGCCGGGGAAGAGGTGCTTCTGTCTGCCCGGATCCGCTTTGTTTGGAAAGCAGCATAGCGCCACAAAGCCGCGGCAGCAGAGATCCCTTCCTTTAGCTCATTAAAGAAAGGAACCCCGTGTTCATAAATGACCTCTCTCACCTCATTACTGCAACCAGGCCAGATTACGAAAAATGGTTTCTCTGTCTCTTGAAAAAGTTCTGCCAACATCTGCCCGGATTCAACGCCATAACTGCGCCAGAGCGCGGTAGTAAAAATGAAAAGATCAACCGCAGGGTCGGCTAGAATAATCTCAATGGCTGTGCGCACTTCCGACAGCCTGGTCGTCATCACCGCAGTGGAGTCAAGTGGATTGCGGACCGTAGCAATGGAGGGCATCAACTGTTGCAGTGCGCGTAACGTCCGGGAAGAAAACTCAGCCAGCTCGAGCCCGGCCTGGGCACAGAGATCGGTCGCCAGAACCCCCATGCCGCCAGAGAGAGACATCACGGCCGCGCGATTCCCCCGGGGAAGGCGGCCCGGAGCAAATGCCTTAAACAACGAAAGCATTTCGGTTAAGGTCTCGACCGCGAAAACACCTTCCTGGCGAAAAAAGGCCTGGTAGGCCGCTTCGGAACCGGCCAGGGCCCCGGTGTGGGAGCGAATTGCCGCTGCCGCCTCGCGCGAGGCACCTGCTTTGAGAATGAGCAACGGCTTGCCCGCCTCTGCGGCCGCCTGGCAGGACCGGCGGAGTTTCGATCCATCTTTAACCCCCTCGAGATAACCGCCGATAACCTTAACTTGGGGTTCATGGAGTAGGAAGTTAACCACCTCTGCAAAATCGAGACCAACCTCGTTTCCAGTGCTGATCATGTACGAGAAACCAAGCTTCTCTAGATCGGCCAAATAAATAGTAAGGATACCGATGCCACCGCTCTGGGTAACAAAAGCAGCAGGCCCTGCACGGAGAGGACCACTTTCAACAGTGAGAGAAAATGAGGCCGCCGCCGGCTGCAAGCTATTGATAAAACCGATACAATTAGGCCCGAGAACGTTCAAGTCGTGTTTTGCAATTAACCCGGCCAGCTCTGCCTGCAGAACTCCACCCGTATCGCCTGTCTCGGCAAAACCGCCACTGATCACGACGATATTTTTCATCTGCAAGGCTACACATTGCCGCACGACGGTGGGGACCTGGGATGCCTCTACTGCAATAATGACCAGGTCCGGCCTCGATTCAATCTCGGCCAGGCTACTGTAAGCGGGCAGCCCCTGAATTTCACGCCGCCCGGGGTTGACCGGGTAGATCTGGCCGGGGTAATTGTAGCTCTGCAGCAGCTGGACCACTTTACCGCCCGGCTTCTCCGGATCAGCAGAAGCACCAACCACGGCAATCCCCTGTGGCCAGAAGAAACTTTTTAAATCGCTGCTACCTCTTTGAATAGAACTCTGTATCATGAAACAAGATCCCTCGCATTTCGTTTTATTGAGAAAATTTCGCCAACAAGGGCTCATTATCCTTTAACGAGAAGTAAAAAGTAAAGATTATTTACCGGGCAAAGGCCAGAAAGGGCTGTCCAGGAAGGCGCTGCGAAATTTTTGCCGTAGATCGGGGTAACGGGAGGAAAGCTCGTCCAACAGCCCGGCCATCTCCTGTCGCTTGGTCTTCCCGCTAACCGGGCAAGGATTTTTAATCAAGGGGATTTTTTCCCGACGGGCCAGAGAAGAGAGGGTTTGTCCCGGAATCTGAATCAGCGGCCGGATCAGGTCAAGCCCGCTACGGTCAAGATATGTTTGCGGTTTAAAGGTCTTCAGCTGGCCTGTATAGACCAGGTTAAGCAAAAAGGTTTCGATGGCATCATCAAGATGGTGACCTAAAGCAACCTTGTTCGCGCCCAACCTTAAGGCGGCCTGGTGAAGTGCCCCATGCCGCATCTTGGAGCAGAGGGCGCAGGGATTCTTCTCCTGACGCCGTTCAAAAACAATCCGGGCAATCAAAGTTTTCTCAATGGTAAAGGGAATGCCCAGCTGTTCGGCATAGCAGGCCAAAGGGGCCGGCTCTATCGGCCATCCCAGGTCCACAAATACAGCCTGCAAATTAAAGGTAAAAGGAGCGTGGTGCCGGAACAGATGTAGAATGTATAACAGAGCACCGCTATCCTCCCCTCCTGAAACAGCAACAGCAATGCTGTCTCCCGCCTCGATCATCCGGTAGCGATAGATAGTCTGCTTGACTCGGGTTAAAAACCACTTGCCGTCGCTTCTTGCCAAAAGAACCCTCCGCTCATTTTGGGAAACGTTTCATTGCCATGATTATAACAAGAATTTCTTTTAGATACTATTCTGCTCTGAATATCCGGAAACTGTTGTTAATATTAGTTAAGACTGAAAGAAATTTAACAACCGGGACCGCAAAAAAAATCTATTTTTAATATCTTTATGTTACAATCAACCAAATAAGGAGGTGACGCTCTTGGCAAAAGGTAAGGGAAGAAGAGGCCAGTTAATTCTTCTGGTCACGATTCTAGTGCCGCTGTTATTTGCGGCCGGCTACGCTATTACCAACAGCGCAACCGGTGAGAGATTGCGCCAGTGGTTCGGCATCGAGGAGATAAAGATTTCGCCCAGCAATGAGGACAGGCCGGAGACATCCCGAAAACCTGTTCATGAATATCCCGGCGAAAAGACCGTTGAAGAGGAGCCCGACCGCAAACCTTTTGCACCTCCTCCGGGCAACGAAGAACCGCCGGACCAAGAAACAGGCGAAGAAATCCCGGATACCACCCCGGTTATTTACGTCGGGCAGGTTTTAACTATCCCTGTTACCAGCGAAGGGGACGACTCCGTTTCCCAGGTGATTACCGACGGAACCATCTCTTCAGGCAGTAAACAGATTGCCCTGACCTTTGATTCAGGCTGGGAGTATAAAGAGACCATCCCCCTGCTGAACGTGCTTGATCAATACGGGGTCAAGGCGACCTTCTTTCCCCGGGCTTTATGGTTAAAAGACCATCCAGGACTCGGGCGGGAGATCGCCCGGCGGGGCCATACCTTTGGCAACCATTCTTTAACTCACCCGCATCTGACCCAAATGAGCGCCGCCGCCATCCGCGAAGAGATACGTCAATCCACGCAGCTCATCTGGAATATATCCGGAACCAGGCCTTATCTTTTCCGTCCGCCCTACGGAGAGTATAATAACCAACTGTTGACCATTCTGGCTGAAGAAGGCTACCCCTATACCATCATGTGGACAATCGACACCCTTGACTGGGCGGCAGGAGAAACGATGACTGTAGGGGGGCAGCCGACCTACATCGATGTAGACTTTATTGTCAACCGGGCTCTGAAAAATGCCTCGGACGGAGGAATTGTTCTGATGCATATCGGCGGCCCCGACACGGTGAAAGCGCTGCCCCGGATCATCGAGGGTTTACAACAGCGGGGATACAGTTTTACAACTGTTGACCGGATGCTTCCTCCACCGTATCCAAGCGGACAGGTAACTTACTCGGTAAAAAGCGGTGATACCCTTTACCGCATCGCCCGCCTCTACGGCATCAGCGTACAGCAGATCATCGACGCCAACAACCTCTAGGTAGGTTTCATGCATGCACCATTTTCTTAAGAAAAGATGACAATAATGCATTTAACCACGCACCGACCCGTAGCTTTATTTTCCAGGTATGCTTCAACCGAAACGGTAGCAGTCTAGAAGTAGAGATCACCAGAAGGGAGCTCCGCGGTGGCTATTAAACAGGACCCAGAGAAAGAGCTAGACCATCGCCTGGCCCTGGCCCTGGAAAAATATAAAGGGAACCCCGAGCTGCTCATCACCGCCCTACAGGAAGCCCAGGATATCTTCGGCTATCTTCCCCGTAAAGTGATGATCCATGTAGCCAACGCGTTAACCGTCCCCCTGGCCGAGGTTTACAGCGTAGTTAGCTTCTACTCGCTCTTTTCCACCGTTCCTACCGGCCGGCACCGCATCGAGGTCTGCCTCGGGACCACCTGTTATGTCCGGGGCGCGGAAAAACTTCTGCGGGAGCTGCAAGCCCGGTGCGGCACCGGGCCAGGTAAGTCTTCACCTGACGAACTTTTTAGCATTGCTACGACGCGCTGTGTCGGCGCCTGCAGCGCCGCCCCGGTGATCAAAACCGGGGATGAACTGCACGGGGAAATGAACTCAGAACGGCTGGCGCAACTTCTGGAGGAGCTGCAAAAAAGATGAGCACCCTGGTAGAAGAGCTGGCCTGCGAAAGGGTGAGGCCCGAAACCGATCACCGCATACTTGTCTGCGGCGGCATCCCCTGCCGCTCGCTGGGTTGCCGCCTGGTAAAAGAGGCCCTGGAAGAGGAGCTGCAAAAAGAGGGGCTAACCGGCCGGGTCCCGGTTGAGATCATCGGCTGTATCGGCGATTGCAGCCTGGGCCCTTCACTGATTGTTTATCCTGAAGGTCTAGTATACCAGAAACTGGCTCCCGAGGATGCCCGGGCTATCGTCAGGGAGCATCTAGTGGCCGGACGAATTGTCGAAGCATTGCTGCACCGTGATCCGCGCAGCGATGAAATTCTCCGCCAGCGTGAGGAGATGCCGTTTTACCGAGAGCAGGCCAGGCTGGTCCTGCGCAATTGCGGGGTGATCTCAGCCCATATCGATGACTACTTGAAATACCGTGGTTACGCCGCCCTGGCCTTGGCCCTGGCGGAGATGAACCCGGAGCAAGTTATCGAAGAGGTTAAAAAATCGGGCTTGCGGGGCCGCGGTGGAGGCGGTTTCCCTACCGGTCGCAAGTGGGAGCTAGTCCGAACGGCGCACAGTGACGAAAAGTTCGTCATCTGCAACGCCGACGAGGGCGATCCGGGTGCCTTCATGGATCGCAATATTCTGGAAGGAGATCCGCACAGCGTTATTGAAGGGATAATCATCGCCGCTTACGCCGTCGGCGCGGCCCGCGGTTATATCTATGTTCGCGCCGAGTACCCGATGGCGGTGCACCGCTGCCGGGAGGCAATTGCTCAAGCCCGGCAGAAAAATTTTTTGGGCGACAATATTCTCGAAACAGGGTTCTCTTTTGACCTGGAGATCCGCACCGGCGCTGGGGCTTTTGTCTGCGGTGAAGAGACCGCCCTAATCTCATCTTTGCAGGGTACACGCGGCGATCCCAAGCCGAAGCCGCCCTTTCCAGCCCAAAAGGGGCTTTGGGGCAAGCCAACCCTGATTAATAATGTCGAAACAGTAGCCAACATCCCCCTGATCATCCTGCACGGGAGTAAGCGCTTTGCCGAACTAGGCCCGGAAGGAAACCGGGGGACAAAGGTCTTTGCCCTGGCGGGCAAGGTGAACCACACCGGCCTGGTCGAGGTCCCCCTGGGGACTACCCTGCGTAAAATTATCTTCGATATCGGTGGCGGCATCCCCAACAACAAAAAATTTAAAGCCGCTCAGACTGGCGGGCCTTCGGGAGGCTGCCTGGGTGTGGAATCTCTCGACCTGCCTATGGACTACGACAGCCTGCGCGAAGCCGGCTCGATCATCGGCTCGGGTGGGTTGATTGTAATGGACGAAGAGAGCTGCATGGTCGACCTGGCCCGCTTCTACCTCGATTTCAATCAGGATGAATCCTGCGGCAAATGCACCCCCTGCCGGATCGGGAGCAAGCGGATGCTGGAGCTTCTACAAAAGATCACTGAAGGGAGGGGGGAAGAGCAGGACCTGGAGATTCTGGAGCAGCTGGCCCTGCTGATGAAGAACGGCTCCCTCTGCGCCCTGGGCCGCACCGCCCCCAATCCTCTGCTCAGTACCCTGCGCCTCTTTCGCGACGAGTACCTGGCCCACATTAAGGAGCGCCGCTGCCCCGCCGGGGTCTGCCGCAGCCTGGTACGACCGTGGATCAACCCGGAGCTCTGCAAAGCCTGCGGCCTCTGCGCCCGGGTCTGCCCGGCGGAGGCGATCAACGGTGAAAAAGGCGTCCCTTACGAAATAGACCTCGAGAAATGTTGCGACTGCCTTCGCTGCCTTAAAGAATGTCCTTTTAATGCAATTAGCCAGGGAGGAATATCCCGTGCCGAAGCTGTGGATTGATGACCGCGAGCTGGAGGTGGGGGAGGGGACTACCGTTCTCGAAGCTTCCCGCCAGGCCGGTATCGATATCCCCACGCTCTGCTACCTGAAAGAGCTGAACGCCCCCGCCGCCTGCCGTGTCTGCCTGGTGCAAGTGGAAGGAAGACCGACCATGGACGCCTCCTGCGTGCTTCCGGCTGCCGAAGGGATGCGGATCTATACCCATACCCCGGAGGTACTCGCCGCGCGCAAACAGATGATCAAGCTGCTGCTCTCTGATCACCCCTTCGAGTGCCTCACCTGCGAACGCAACCTTAACTGCGAGCTGCAGCGGCTGGCCAAACGTTATGAGATCAGGGACCTGCAGATCGAAGGCAACCGCAACCATTTTCCAATCGACGACCTTTCTCCCTCGGTAGTGCGGGAGCCGGACAAGTGTATCCGCTGCCGGCGTTGTCTCGCAGTCTGCCAGTATTACCAATCGGTGGGGATCTACCGCATGATCGAGCGCTCATTCCATGCCATCGTCGGACCGGCATTTAACAGTTCACTGATGGAGACCCCCTGCCTCTACTGCGGCCAATGTATTACCGTCTGCCCCACGGGAGCGCTACACGAGCAGGATTCAACCGCCCGGGTCTGGGAGGCACTCCGTGACCCCAATCTGCATGTCGTCGTCCAGACCGCCCCCTCCATCCGCAGCTCCATCGGTGAAGAGTTCGGCTACCCGGTGGGTACGCCGGTAACCGGCCAGATGGTAGCCGCACTGCGACGGCTTGGCTTCGACCGCGTCTTCGACGACTGTTTCGGCGCCGACGTCACGGTAATGGAGGAGACCGCCGAGCTGCTGGAGCGGCTCGAGCGCGGCGGCCCCTTTCCCCAATTTACCTCCTGCTGTCCTAGCTGGGTTCGCTTCTGCGAACTTTTCTATCCGGAGCTGATTGAAAACCTCTCCGAGGTCAAGTCACCACAGCAGATCTTCGGAGCCCTGGCCAAAACCTACTACGCCCGCAAGGCGGGGGTCGACCCGGCCCAGATCTTTGTCGTCTCGATCATGCCCTGTGTCTCTAAAAAATACGAGCTGCTACGCCCGGAGATGAACGCCAGCGGCTACCGCGATGTTGATGCCGAGTTGAGTACCCGTGAGTTTGCCCGAATGCTTTTTCAAGCGGGCATCGACCTGCGCAAGCTGCCGGAAGAAGATTTTGATGACCCCCTGGGCTATGCCAGCGGCGCAGGGATCATCTTCGGCTCCACCGGCGGAGTAATGGAGGCAGCCCTGCGCACCGCTTACGAATGGATTACTGGAGAGGAGCTAAAAGATATCGAATTTCCGCAGGTTCGCTCGGACAAATACAAAGACACCGAGATCCAGATGGGGGAGCTACGCCTAAAAGCGGCGGTAGCCCGCGGTACCGGGGAGGCCCGCCGCCTGATCGAAGCGATTAAAAAAGGGCAGAAGGAATATCATTTTGTCGAGGTAATGGCCTGTCCCGCCGGCTGCGTAGGAGGAGGGGGGCAGCCGATCTATATCGAAACCAATGACTGGAATGAGCAGGTCGCCCACCGTTCTCACCGCAGCAACGGGCTCTACCAGCTGGACCGGCAGATGGAGCACCGCAAAGCACATACTAATCCGGCCGTAACCAGGCTTTACCGTGACTTTCTCGGCCACCCAGGCAGTGAAATGGCCCACCGTCTCCTGCACACCGGCTATCTCTCGCGAAGGCTGTACGCCCCCGAACCGCTGCCCAAAAAAGAGCACAAGCAGAAGGTGAGACCGCTGTAGCCGGACGGTGATAAACACACCGGGACGAATATCATTAAAGGATGGGGCGAGTTAGAAATGGGGGAACAATCCAACCCGCCCCAAATGTAATGGCCAATCTGGAACCACTATTACTTTTAAGCTACAGCATGCTAGTTAAATCTATCGCTAAAAAATCCAAAAATCCTTCTACTGGCTATCTCTCGAAACAAGCAGCTGTTTTTTACGTAGAAGTAAGATCCCGGCAGACAGGAGAGCAATCCCGGCCAGGCATAAAGGCAAGCTCTCTCCAGCTGTCTGGGGGAGACCGGTTTTTCTCTCTTCATCCTCTACCCCAGATCCGGGGGTTTGGGTAGGACCGGGTTCTCTCTCTTCATCCTCTACCGCGGCAGAGCGGACCTCGATCGTCCCCCTGTAGGTGACCACATTGGGGTAGCCGGCTTCATTCTGGTTGGTAATAATCAAGGGAAAAGCGCCAGCCTCAGTTGCCCTGAACGTAATCTGGCCCTCTTGAGTGATAAACTGCTCCTGCCCAACGAGCACGGTATACTCACCGATAGCATTTAATTCTTCTGCAGTGAGCTCAACCAGCCCCGCCAGCCAGTCATTTTTCATGGTTTTAATGGTGACAGTGATCTCTTCACCAACCCTGGGAAGATCGGGGGTTATGCTTACCAGCGGAAAGAAGGTCATCTCCGCCCAAGTTTCGGTATCCATCGCCCCGATATAGAAAACCACCTCATCCCCATCGCGGACATTATAAGCAGCCGCCCCCTGAGAGAACGCTCCCTGATCGATGGTGCCATCCCGGATTACAAAGTACATCCAGTTAGTGCTGATCTGCTCCGATATTCTTTTACCACTCTCTCCGAGAATTTCGGTGATAAACCCACCTGGAGCTACCACGTTGCCCTCACCTACCGCGGCCTTCAAGGCATCCATCGCTGTCCCGGTTACCTTTACGGTAGCATCTTTAAGACTGCCGGCCGCTCCTTCAACCCTCACCCGGACTGATGAAACCAGCGGCTCCCCTACCTCCACGGCTCCTTTGAAGGTAACGACATCGGGATAGCCCTTCTCATTATGATTGGTCACCGTGAAACTGAAGGTCCCCTCAGGCAGATCCGGGATGAGCACCTGGCCAAACTGGCTGGTGTAACTCCGGTCTCCCGCCATAACGGTAAAATCGCCAATTGCTGCCGCCTCGTTAGAATCAAGCGGCACCAGCCTGTCCCAGGTCTCATTTAATTTCAAGGCTGATAGGGAGAGGGTCAGCGCTTGACCGGCGGTGGGAACGACTGGCGAAACCCTGACTTCGGGCAGATAGGTCTTCACCGCATAGGGTGAAACTGTCTGATAGGCCGCAATATAAAAGATGACCTCATCCCCGTCCTTGAGCTCGTAGCTGCCCGCCATCAAGTTGAACCCATCCAGATCGACGGCTCCATCCCGAATCACGTAATACATCCATCCCGAATAGAGACCTCTCTCAATCCTGGTCCCGCTCTCGCCGAAGATGCTAATGACATAGTCACCGGATGCCACCAGGTTCTCTTCACCAACCGCGGCAATTAAGGCATCAAAGGCAGTCCCTCCGGTAACGGTTACGGTTTTATCAGCCAGGCTTGCCGTAGCTCCCTCAACCCGGACCCTTACTGTCGCCTCCAGCTCTTCAACGGGAATATGCCTTTTACCGGTTTTTACGGTATAATTGATCCCAGCATTAACCATTTCGGCAATGGCCTGCAGGGCCTGCTCGGTGGCCATGCTATTATAACTGGTCTCAGAGGTTGCGTGAACAAATGAACCGTCCTCCAGCTGGAAGGAAAAGAGGGCATCGATCATATTCCCCTTACTTTTTTGCCAATCGCCCGAGGTGATATTAGTCTCACCGCAAGCCAGCAGCCCCCGGATAACAGCCGCTGCCGATTCAGGGTTTTCAGCGCCCCAGCTGGCAAAACCCCCGTTGGACAGCTGCAAATTTTTTAGACACTCGCAGGCCCGGTTAATCGAAACAGTTACCCCTTCCAAATGGCTATGAGGGGCTAGTGCCACCAGGGTCTCTCCGGTAACATCCGGATCTCCCGTCTCCCCGAAAAGCGCAAAACCGCCGTCTTCCTTTTGCTGAGAAATTATGTATTCTACAGCTTTTGCCTCATCATAACTACCCTTGGCTTTATCCAGGGCAATAACTGCCCAGAGAGTGTAGTTAAACCATTCCCCAAAACTACCGTCATCTTGCTGCATTGCGGCCAGCTCGGCAACCAGGTCCCTCCCCTGAACCTGTTTAGGGTTTTGGCCGGCGGCTAAAAGAGCGAGAATGGTCCCGGCATAATCGGTCGGCGGTGAGCTCTGAGCCAGTCGCCCTATCTCCCAGTCGGGCAAAATCCAGGGGGACTTGGTGATATCTACTCCGGCCTCCTTGAGGGCGACCACTTCTCGCCAACTGCCCAAGGTTGTTTTATTGTTCTGGTAAAAGTCAACGACCCCATCCCTGGCCTCTGGGAGCGAATTACCCGTAACCGCAGCTCCTTGAACAAAGGTTGGGGTAATCATAGTTAACAGGAAGCACACCACGAGCAACAGTGCAAGGCTCTTCTTCCTGTAAAAGAAAACCATTACCGATTCCTCCTTTAATTAATTGTCGAAAATACAGGCCGTCAAAAAACCCCGGCCCTACCATGGACCGGGGTTGTCTGTCAGAATAAAGCTCGTTCAGACATGAAATACACCTCCCTATCACGCGTAGAGCAGTGTGACCAGCGGAATACAGGCAGGTCTCCTGGCTCAGGTTCACTCGACCCCCGCGCCTTCCCATCCAGATATTCTGTGGCAAACTGAACAGTGGCGTTAGTGCAGGGTCAATCCCCTTTACAGTGGCGGGACCGCGCCGGATTTACACCGGCTTCCCTTAACCTGTTCCGATTAATACTTTATTATATTAGTTATTCTCTAGCAATATCTAAACTTCCTGCTTTTACAAATTAAATTATAACTTTGCGCTTCATGGAAATCTCCAGCCACCTACCCCCGGACAAGTAAAATTCAACCGATTACTCTTGCCTGCTTAAAGTTTATGAAGGATCTCTTTCACAACCTGTTTCATGCCGAACGCTAGCGCGCGCCGCCCTCCAGGCTTCTTCTACTGCCCCGGCTGCCGTCTCACAATGAATAATCTCGCTGCCAATTATTTCAGGAGGCTTGATTTTCCAGGTCATCAGCCCCACCACCGGTTTCCCCATTTTAAAAGCAAGGGCTATCTCGGAAAGAGTCCCGTACTCGCCGCCCACGGCAATCATGGCATCAGCTGTCCGGGCAATAACCGCATTGCGGGCTTCTCCAAGCCCGGTAGCCACCGCCAAGGTCAGATAAGGATTGCCCTTGCGGGGATTATTTCCGGGGAGTATCCCCAGGACCATCCCCCCGGATTTCATGGCCCCCCGGGAGGCAGCCTCCATGACCCCGCCGCCACCACCACAGACCAGAACTCCGCCCCGCCGGGCTATCCCGGCCCCCACTTCTTCCGCCATTAATGCCAAGCCGGGTTCAGATTGCGAGCCACCGACCACAGCAATATAATACACGTTACTGCTCCTTTCACTACTTGGGACACAGGGAACAAGAATCACATCAGTGACATTTTACCATATTGCCCAAATAAACAAAGCCCGTAGTTGGGACAAGTTGGCTGTTCCCCGTCTTATTTTTGGAGCCTAACGTTTACTTAAAACAAGTTCAAAGCGGGGCGGCTTGGGGCGATCTTTCTCTCCAAACAAATTTTTCCCATGCTCTGTCTCACCAGGGATCACGACCTGCAAGCGCCGCATTCGCTCCCCCAGCCATTCAAGAAAACGGGTAAAGGCGATGGCCACTTTAGCCGAAGCAAAACGCAGTCCTTCGACATTAATCACCAGGTAAAAGCAGTTCGCCGGCAAAATTGTTCGAACGGTCTGGATCAGTTTGTCTAAATTTAAGCTGCTGATTAAACCCTGCAGATATAGGTAGAGGATCCCCTTTTTTTCAACAAGGTAAATCTGCAGCGCAGCTGCCTTCTCACCTGCCAGCTGCTCCGGTTGAGCATTTAAGCATTTGAAAAGAAGAACCACCGGTTTGGAATCGCTCTCCTGCAAGCGCTCCAGAGCCTGCTCATACCAGCGGTTATTTCTTTCAAAATGGCGGGTCAGCCACCACCCTACCGAACGGTATAACGAGGTCCCCCATCCGGTGTAAAAAGCATTGCCAAAAATATTCCTGAAGGAGTAAAAGCGCTTAAACGCGGCGATAGTTTCGCGTTGTAACTCTTCAGGAGAGAGCAGGGCCGGTTGAAAAACAACGTGATGCCCATCGTAGAGTTCCCATTCTTTGGTCAGCAACCTTCCCTCGGCCTCCAACTGGCTGAACAGTGGCGTCCCCGGTAAAGGGGTCAACATTAAAAACTGGACACTGTCGATACGGGCCTCCAAAGCAAAGTCAACTGTGTCGCGAATTGTCTGCGCGGTGTCACCCTCGCCACCAAAGACAAACATGCCGTGCACCCTGATCCCATGTTCGTGAAAGCGACGGACGCATTCTTTAACGTCATCAACACTCTGCTGCTTGTTAAAGGCAGCCAGGGTGGCCGGATTTATTGATTCCAGCCCCACATAGGCCATGTTTCCTCCGGAGCGGCGCATCAGTTCAAGCATCTCCGCATCACGGGAGGCCTCCACGCGAACCTGGGCCCCCCATCCTCTTAGCTTTATCTCATGGTCGAGGATGCCTTGGAAAAGCTCCTTGCTCCGCGCCGGATTAGCGGTAAAGTTATCGTCGCAAAAAAAGACACTGCGGCCTTGATAAGCGGCAAGCTCTTTTAATACATTTCCGGTGCTTCGAAAACGGTACCGCTGGCCGAACATCAGGGTTACGCTGCAGAAGGTGCAATTGTAGGGACAACCACGCGAAGTCATCACGGGGATAGTCCGAAACGGTCTCTGTCCTTCAAAGAGTGAAAAGTCGGGCAGTGGAAGCTGATCCATCTCTATCTCTTCGGTACAACCGGGATTATGCACCGCCTCGTGACCGTCCCAGAACGAAACTCCCGGTATCTCCCAGGGCAACCCGCCCTTATCCAAGGTTTGCACCAGCGGTAGAAAGGTTAAATCTGCCTCGCCGCGGACCACATAGTCAGCATAACGCAGCGCTTCGTCAGGCATAAAATGAGCGTGAATTCCTCCGATTATCACCGGCAGACCGCGCGAACGCAGGTACCCGGCAATACGGTAAGCTTCATTGCTGGTAGCTGTAGTTGTCGAGATCCCTACTAGGTCGGCCTCTACTATCCTCGACCAGGGTAGCGACGCTCCGGTCCCGAGGTATAACTTGACCTGGTAGCCGGCTGCTTTTAATTGAGCCCCCAGCAGTGGCAGGCCCAAGCGAGGCATTCGTACAGTTTTATAGACATGATCTTCCTTGGACTGTGGCTCGATTAATACCACCTTTTTCACCGATAGCACTCCTTTTCAATTTGGCATTCCGGTATTGCTTTAGAATGATTCCCCAGGCCGGTTCTTATTCTGCCTGAGTGCAGCCGCTAATCAACCAAGCCTATCTCGAGACAAACTGAAGAAAAATGAATAGATGAGGCAGTTGGAATTACTTTATTAAGCTATATTCGTCGGAGCTGTTTAATAAACCGGATTACCGGCAGATAATAATAGCCTTCCCCATTACTTACTTTTTCAGACACGATAATCACAAATACCCGAGCCCTAAGCCATAATCGCTACGACAAGCGGCAAGATGAAAAAGTAATCCTTGGCTTAGCCGGGATAAAGGATGTCCCCGGGTAGATGATTACTTACCTCTCTAGAAAAACACCTCTCAGCAGGTTTAATCACGGCCCCCGTGGAATAAACCTTAAGAGGTGATAGATATGCCGGGGATATTGGCAATTTCATCGAGCCCCCGCCGGGGTGGAAACAGTGAGCTGGCCCTGCGCTCGTTCTGTCGGGCTGCCGAAGAAAAAGAGATCCCCGTAGAGATGATCCGTCTACATGAACTTAACCTGCAGCCGTGCCACGCCTGTGATCGCTGTGCTAAATCCGGAATCTGTGCCATCCAGGATCAAATGCAGACACTTTATAAAAAAGTTATTGCCGCCACAGCTCTTGTCCTGGCCACGCCAATATACTTCGGCTCGCTTTCGGCACAGTTGAAATTATTTATAGATCGCTTTCAATGCTGGTGGCAGGCCAAATATCGCCTGAAAACGCCCTTTGTCTCTCCGGAGGAGGGAAAGGCAGGTTTTATTATCTGTACCGGCGCCCTGCAAAAACCTGAATATGGCGATAATATCGCGGCCATTGGTAAGGTGTTTTTTCACAATTTGAATTATAAATCCGGCGGTATCCTCTGTTTACAGGGTTTTGATCAAAAAGGCGCGATTAATGACGACCCGGTAGCATTAATCGCTGCTTACAACGCCGGCGTGGAATTTATCGATAGTTTTATTCTCTAACCGGCTGTCTTGGCCTGATTTGCCGGGGAGGAAAATATCTCTATGGGCGACACCCGGATTATAACCTATCGTGCCGGCACAAGTCCCGGCATCCTGAACCCGGGAACACAGAGGCAAATGAATTCGGGAAACAGAAACCCAAAATTAAGGGCGGCACATTTAAGCCACCCTTAATGGAGATAACTTTTTTCGAGGTTTTCCCTGCTTCTATTTCCGTTATTTTTTGATAATCTTTTCGGCCTGGCGAACAATATTCTCTGCCGTAAAACCCATCTTCTCCATCAAGATTGCGCCCGGGGCGGAGGCGCCAAATCTGTGCATGCCGATTATATGGCCTTGCGAACCGGCATAGTGCTCCCAACCCATTGGCAGGGCCGCTTCGACGGCCAGCCGGTTCTTAATTTCACCCGGCAAAACCTGTTGCCGGTATCCCTCATCCTGCCTTTCAAAGAGTTCCCAACTGACCATGCTTACCACGCGAATGGAGTAACCCTTTTCTTCAAGGATCTCCTTGGCCTGCAGGGCCAGGGCAACTTCAGAGCCACTGGCCATTATGATCAGGTCTGGGGAGCTGCTCTTCTCTGGACCCACGATGTAAGCACCCCTGAATGCTTCTTTTCCGCTACCCGGCAACTGGGGCAAATTCTGACGTGACAGCACCAGCGCCGTAGGGCCGTCTGTACGCTTCAATGCATGCAACCATGCTGCTGCGGTCTCCCGACCATCGGCAGGCCGCAGCACATCGAGGTTCGGTATAGAACGCAGGTTGGCCAGCTGCTCCACTGGCTGATGAGTGGGGCCGTCCTCACCAACAGCGATACTGTCGTGGGTGAAAACATAGATTACCGGCACCTTCATCAATGCAGAAAGTCTCAGTGAAGGCTTTAGATAATCGGAGAAGACAAAAAAGGTTGAGCCAAAAGGACGTAGGCCGCCGTGTAAGGCTATCCCGGCCAAAATGGTACCCATGGCATGTTCCCGTACACCAAAGGCAATATTGCTGCCCTGTGGGTTGTCGGCTTGAAAATCACCCTTCCCCTGAAGATAAGTTTTCGTCGAAGCATTCAGATCGGCTGAACCACCAATCAGATTGGAAAGATATTTCGCCAGCACCTGTAACACCTGGCCTGAAGCGGCACGCGTGGCAGAAGGCCGGTCAAATTCCCACAGGGCCGGATCATCATATAGCTTATCGGGGAGCCGATTAGAATGCCAGGCCTCCCAACGGGAGGCTAGTTCTGGAAATTTATGGCGATAGCCACTCATGAGCCGATCCCACAGTTTCTTCTGCTCCCCGCATTTTTCCCGGATACTCTTAAAATGAGCTTTTACTTCATCAGGCACATGAAAGGCAGGTTCAAGAGGCCAACCCAGGTTCTCCTTGGTCAGACAGGCTTCATCTTCACCCAAGGGAGCACCATGTGATTCAGGCTTCCCCTGCTTATTCGGCGAACCGTAGCCAATTTCCGTGCGGACCATGATCAAGGTGGGCCGTTCACTTTCGCGGGCCCGGCCAATCGCTTCGGCCACCGCAGCAACGTCATTCCCGTCCTTTACCCGCAGCACCTGCCATCCATACGCTTCAAAACGCATTCCAACATCTTCGGTAAAGGTGATATCGGTGCGGCCATCAATAGTGACCCTGTTATCGTCATAGAGACAAACCAGCTTGTTCAGTTTTAAATGACCGGCCAACGAAGCCGCCTCGGAGGTGATCCCCTCCATCAGACAGCCGTCACCGGCGTAAATATATGTATGATGGTCCACAATCGGAAAGCCTGGCCGGTTAAATTCTACAGCGAGGCGTCTTTCGGCCACAGCCATCCCCACAGCGGCGGCAAACCCCTGTCCCAGCGGCCCGGTAGTCACTTCAACACCCGGGGTTACCTTGTATTCGGGATGCCCCGGTGTCCGGCTACCCCACTGCCTGAAGTTCTTAATCTCTTCAAGCGAAAGATCGTAACCAGAAAGATGCAACAACGCATAAAGCAGCATCGAGCCGTGACCCGCAGAAAGAATAAAACGGTCCCGATTGGGCCAATCAGGTGTTGCCGGATCGTGTTTTAAATAACGCGACCACAGGGCATAGGCCATCGCCGCCCCGCCCATCGGCAGGCCCGGATGACCCGAATTTGCTTTTTCAATGGCATCCACAGCCAGAAAACGAATCGTATTGACAGATAGTTCATCAATCGATTGCACGAATAAGTCACTCCTTTAAAGCAGTACTTTTATAATAGTATTCTGCCCATGATTTACAAACGCCTGCTTTCTTCTTCTAGCGGTCCTTCATTGTTCAAACCAGCGCTTAAAAGTGAAGGGTTTTCGAGCGTAAACTGCCCAAAAACCCTTCATTTTACTGGTGGGGACGAGAGGTTTTGAACCTCCGACCTCTTGAATGTGAGTCAAGCGCTCTCCCCCTGAGCTACGTCCCCAGAAAATTTCATCTAGTGCTGACAAAATAATTATAACAGCTTCGGCAACAATGTCAACAAGCATGCGCAGGGCTGCGTGTCCGGATCTTTTTTCCCACAGACCCTATTCTGTACTCAGGATGGGGATAAAGATAAAAAGCTGCCCGGTAAAATAAACCGGGCAGCCTGGTGGACGTGAGGGGACTCGAACCCCTGACCTCCTGGATGCGAACCAGGCACTCTCCCAGCTGAGCTACACGCCCTTGCACCGCTATTATAGCAAATCACTATCCTGTAGGCAACATAAAAAGTGTTTAGAGAGCCTTTTACCTATTCTACCAGTTGAACGGACAAAGAGAGGGCCTTCGACCCCCTCCTTTGTTTTCTAACCACATGGGCTATTAAGGCATCTCCACGGTACAGGCTAGACCCTGGCCACCGCCGATACAGAGTGTAGCCAGGCCGCGGCGGGCGCCCCGCTTCTTCATTTCATGAAGCAGGGTGACAAAAATACGGGTGCCGCTGGCGCCGATGGGATGGCCCAGGGCAATTGCTCCGCCGTTTACATTGACCTTCTCCGGATCAAAAGCCATCTCTTTAAGCACATAGAGAGCCTGGGTGGCAAACGCCTCATTGGCTTCAACCAGATCCAGATCGTCGACAGTCCAACCAGCTCTCTGCAGAGCTTTTCTCGTTGCCGGTACCGGACCGGTCCCCATGATCGCCGGATCAACACCGGCAGAAGCATAGCCGCGAATAAAGGCCATCGGCTGAAGGCCCTTCTCTTCTGCTTTTTCCAGGCTCATCAGCACAACGGCGGCGGCGCTATCATTAATTCCGGAAGCATTTCCGGCAGTGACGGTGCCGTCTTTTTTGAAAGCAGGCCGCAACCTGGCCAGGAGTTCAAGGGATGTCTCTCGTGGGTGCTCATCAACTTCAAATATCTTCGGATCACCTTTCCGTTGTGGTACAGCCACAGGGACGATCTCATCCTTAAACCGGCCGCTGTGAATAGCCGCCAGGGCTTTATTCTGGCTTTCTAGAGCAAATTTATCTTGCATTTCCCGGGAAATACTAAACTTTTCGGCAATATTTTCAGCGGTAATGCCCATATGGTAGTTCCCAAAAGCACACCACAACCCATCTTTAATCATCATGTCGACAGCCCCGGCATCACCCATACGCAGCCCCCAGCGCGCTCCCTGAAGGGCATATGCAGTTGCACTCATATTTTCAGTGCCACCGGCCACGATAACATCAGCTTCTCCGGCACGGATCGCTGTAGCGGCCGTGGTAATGGTTTTTAATCCAGAACCACAGACCTTATTAACGGTGGTACAGGGAACCTCAACAGGGATACCGGCCTTAATTGCCGACTGCCGGGCAACGTTCTGGCCCAATCCACCCTGCAAGACACACCCCATGAGAACCTCGTCTACATCTTCAGGATTAAGGCCTGCTCTCTCTATAGCAGATTGAATCACGATCCCGCCTAATTCGACTGCCGGGAGATCCCGCAAGGAGCCACCGAAAGTTCCCACTGCGGTCCTAACAGCGCTGACAACGACTACTTCTTTCATTTCACAGCCTCCCTTGCTTAATCAATAATAACACCCGCAGGCGTGGTCGTTGCTCAGGTTAAATTGCTAAAATTAAATTCTTAACTTCGCTGCCCGTAAGCACCTTTCCTCTTTTAATTAGAGAGTTTCTTGGTCAACTTAGTCATAAGGAGCATGAACCACAAGCCATCGGCTCTCTAGAGCAGATACTCATTTTTCACCTCGGGAGTAAGAATCTCGTGGACACCTTGATACTGTTTTAAGAAGTCGGTAAAAAGATCAACCAGGCTGGGATCAAACTGGGTCATCTTATTTTTACCGATCTCCACAATTGCTTCTTCATACGAGATCGCTCTTCTGTAAGGACGATCTACAGTCATGGCATCAAATGCATCGGCCAGGGCCATAATCCTTCCTTCCAGGGGGATCTCTTTACCGGATAAATTAAAAGGATAGCCCATACCGTCGTAGCGTTCATGGTGGAAGAGAATGGCGGGGATAGCTGGAGCCAGAACCCTGATCTGCCTGGCGATATCTGCCCCCCAGAGAGGATGTTTTTTAATGATCTTCCAATCGTCCTTGTCAAGGCCCCCGGGATGGTTAAGGATAGCCCTGTCGATCTCAATCTTCCCGATATCATGCAGGTAGGCGCCGTACTGCAGATATTTCTTTGCCTGCAGGGGCACCCCAATAAGAGAAGCGATAATACTGGCGTAAATGAGCACCCTTTCCGAATGCCCATATGTATAATGATCCTTGGCATTGATAATCGCCAGGAATGCACCGAGCTTGTTGAAGGCCTCCTTTTCGGATTCTTCGAGATGTGATTTGATATACTCTAAAACCGAGAAATAAGCTTCAACTTTGTTACCACTGATTTCTTTTGCTTTGTAAAGCGCCTGGTCGGCCTTGGTCAGGATCTCTTCCCCGGTAGTGCCATCCGCCGGGTAAAAAGCCAGGCCCAGGGAAACAGTTAGTTCATGTTCCCAATAGTCGTCCGGAGACGATATGGTAAAATTATCCTTAATGCCCCGGCGGATCTTCTCCGCCATCTCCAGAGCCTTCTTATTATCACCATGTTCCATAATCACGACAAACTCATCACTGCCATGGCGAAAAACCTTACCTGAGCCCCCTACAACATCGACAATCTTCTCGGCTACCTCTATAAGGAGCCGATCTCCCGCCTGGTAACCATGGACCTCGTTGTAATACTTAAAATAATCAAGGTCTATCTTGATTAAAGCAAAAGGAGCTGTCTTCTCTTCTTTAACTTTACGTTTTAACTCCTCTTGCAAAAAGCGGTAATTATAGAAACCGGTTAAGTCATCCCGATTTACCTGGCTGGAAAGGCGGTCGCTGATGGCCCACTCCATCTCAACCATCGTCCCTACCAGCCAGGAAGTCAAGAAAAAGACCCCGACATAGATTATATCGAGCTCTAAGTTAAGCCCTTTATGCTGAAAAACAGAAAGAAGATTCGCTGCAGTCAAGGTAAATGCAGCCATTCCAGAGGCGGCCATCCCCCAGCTCAGGCCAAAACGGACCGTATAAAAAAGGATCGTGGGAAGAAAGAGAATTTTAAAATGGCTTTCGTTTCCCCCGGTAACAAGTATGATTAGAGATAAAAATATACAGCTGCCCAGTAAAGTTACGTAATCTAAGGCTATCGGTTCGCCCGATCGACCATCGGTGAGCTTTCCCCTAAACTCCTCAAACCCAATTGTAAAGAAGACTAACACGGCTAGTATGCTGATTAACTGTAAGGACAGCAATATAATATTAAAAGTGTTGTATGAGATTAATTCAAATGGCAATATATAGATCAGCGCAATAACGCAAAAGATGGTTGCAAAGATCCTCACCACCGGCGCCATTTCTGCAATTTTTCTCTGTCTTTCTCTTTTCGAATAGATCATAAGATATGACACCCTAATGGATAGATATAAGGCAGAAAGCAAATACTTCCTGCCTTATCGCTACTACTTTAACCCTTCCGGTAGCTCAGGATCATAGAATCTCCAAAGACAAGCAGAAGCGGCGCTGGCCTGGGCTACAAAGACAGCAATGAAAGCAACAGCGGTGGCAAGGGCAACTAAAATTTTCTTTTTCATGGTGGCTCACCCCCTTTTTCTTAAAACTACCCTATTTAACAGACCATCCAGCAATTGAATGCCGTTTATCCCCACAGGAAGAAGCATCATCCCCTGGAACAGTAAACCGGTCGCCACCCCCACACCCCAGCTGTTGTTATTAAGAATTAGGGCCATAAAGGAGAGTGCTGATAAGGCCGCCGCAATGGCCAAAGAGCGATATTTTAGACGTTGCCGCCTCGCTTCCGCGCGGGGCTTCACCTGAGTAAAATACGGCGCATTAAGTAGAATCCCTCTAAATACCAGCAAAACCGCCGCAGCAAAATAGAGATAGGCAACCGCCGGCGGGCATTTCGCCAACCAGGCCGAGCCATATCCTAAAAGCGGCATAAAAACAAATCCAAAGAGGTTGCAGTTAAATGAGCTGCTGCAGTGCGCACCGCCCGCATGGGGCCGCAAGATCAGAAGAGCGGCAACCAGGGCCAGGGTGGGAACCAGGGCTTCAATCAGGTATGCGATAAAGAGTACCACCGCCAGGCCGAAAAGGTTACTTGCAAGAACTGATAACCCATAGCTAACTACCTGGCGATGCTCCGGGTCTAAACTAAGAATATCGCCAACCTTATCAGAAACCGTATCAGCCCAGTTTGCTATTTTAATTTTTATACTCCTTTTTACGATGTAACTTAATTTGCAGAATAACCGCTATGATTATAATAATCAATAACGGAGGCAAGCTATATAAAAACTTTAACAGGTTAGTAGCACAAAGAAGCTGCTCTTCAGGGTACATCAGCACTTTAATTTGTACCAACACCGTGATCATCTCGACAACCATTACCATCATAAAAGAAAGAAGAGAAGCGGTAACACTTTTCAAGATGTTTAGTTTAAGAACCAAGTTTAAGGTTAAAAGATAAGCAATAATTCCCAGCGGGATATGAACGCCGTACTTGATCGGAGCTTGCTGTAAAAGAAAACCGATCAGGCCGATAATCAAGCCCGCAAAGAAGATTTGCTTCCAGCCATATTTTTCTTTGATCAAGGCCGTTCCCAGGGCCACCATGGCAATAGCCTCGGGAATTGTCCCTATAAACTGGTAGTGCCAGTTCTGAATAAGCACGTGTTCACCTTTGTTTAAAATATTTAATGCCACTAATAGAGCATACTATCCTTTAAACCTCAAACTTCGCTATAATTTCCATAATTCCTTCTCCTAATAGGAATAATATACTTATTAATACCATATAAATTTCTCATATATAATTTAGAACAGGGCCTTCTTATAGCAGAGGGTATAAAATTGACTATGATCTTTTGAATATGTCAACGGCCAGTGAAAATGTCACCCCCAAAATGCTTAATTTGGACTGAGAAAATGTCACCTTTTAGCTAGTATTTTGGTGCATTTCTCCGTAGATATCGTTCTTTGACATACAAGTCTGTCTCTGTTTTAATAGATTTCGAGATTCGCATATTTCTCCACGGGTGGTTAGCGACTGGTTTAGGTCTAGGTTTCGGGCTCTGGCAGGCGTTGCCGGGTACAATGGGGAGTGGCTTAGTGCATGCCTGAACAGAGAACCGATTACCCTCATAAAGAGCGCTCAGGGAGCCGTCCAGGTGTTTTAACACATGGATCGTGCTCCTTGGGCGCAGCAGGGTCACAGTGCCGTCCTTATTAAGCAACCGGTAGGTTTGACCCTGGTAAGAGATGGTGGACCCGTTTGAAGCCTTTCTTTTGTCTTTAATGCATACCATTGAATTTAAGTCTTTTGGTACAGGCAAGTAATCTGGCTCGGGATCGGCAGGTTTGACCGCGAAGCGTTTGTTGAAACGTTCAATAAACTCGGGCAAAAAGTCGTTAGCCTCTTCGATGGTGGAGATGTTAGCTATGCGCATCTCGATAACCATGCGGTGTTGCAATGTTCCCCAGAGGCGCTCAATGCGGCCCTTGGCCTGGGGTGAAAAGGCCGGAATTTGTGTTGCTCCCAGCTCTTCAAGCATCCTTCCGAACTGGGTACGGGCCTCTGTCATACCGGCCAGCTCTTCTTCGATGGTCAGCGTATCTTTTTTAGGCGAGAAGAAGATCGTGTGGCGGTCGCTGTAGAATTGCCTGGCGAGAGTGCCGTTTTCGGCCATCTGCCATAATACGTGCATATAGCCCAGCAAGCATTCCTCTGGCTCGAAATGTAAGCCCAGGATTTTACCGGTTGCATCGTCGATAGAACCATGCAGGTTTAATTTAGGGCCCCTTTCTTCAAGCCAGTTAAAGGGGCTGGCATCGATCTGAGCGAGCATCCCTTCACGGGGCATTCTATCGCGGCTGCGCCGGCAGCGTGGGGCTTTATGAGAATGGGTATTTGTGATGCCTGTCTGCTTGAGGATACGTCGTACCGACCGCGAAGAGATAGACAGGTGCTGGTATAAGCCCAGCAGTTCGGAGATGTGGGTACAGCTGGCACCTTTGTAATCGTTTAAGGCCAGCTCAACGACTTTTTTGCGAGTCTCCTCGCTGATGGCATGCTTGGGCTTACGTCCTCTATTCTTGTGTGCCAGGTAAGACAACCCTTGTTCCTTGACCCCTTTCTTAATTCGTTTAACCTGACGCTCGGAGAGGCACAGCAGCCCCGCTGCCTGAGATACGGTGATGGCTCCTTTCACCAACTGTTCCACTACGTTCACCCTTCTGGCTTCCTTCGGTTTCAAGAAAATGTCTCCTCCCATAATGGTGACATTATCTCAGACCACTTACAGGGTGACAATATCACAGGCCGATCACATATGATCTTTTGAATATTGCTTATATCCTGAATATATTGTAAACTGTACTCTAGATTACTTAAAAGGAGATGTTTTAATGTCCGAGATTCAATTTGATGGCAAGACGGCGGTGGTAACAGGGGCCGGCGGAGGGCTGGGAAAAGCATACGCCTTGTTGCTAGCCAGTCGCGGTGCCAAGGTAGTGGTAAACGACCTCGGCGGCACTTTTGACGGAAAGGGGGTCGACAGCACTCCCGCACAAAAGGTAGTTGACCAGATTAAAACCACGGGCGGCGAGGCTGTAGCCAACTACGAAAACGTCTCTGAATGGGCAGGCGCCCAGAAAATTATTCAAACGGCTATCGACAATTATGGTCAGGTTGATATATTAATTAACAATGCAGGGATCCTTCGCGATAAAAGCCTGCTAAAAATGGAGATTGCCGACTACCTCAAGGTAATCGAAGTTCACCTGAATGGTACTTTCTTCTGTACAAAAGCCGCTTTTGCCCATATGCGGGGACAGAATTACGGGCGAATTGTCTCTACAGCCTCGGCTGCAGGCGTTTACGGTAATTTCGGACAGACCAACTACGGTGCGGCAAAGATGGGGATTGTTGGCCTGATGAACTGCGTCTGCCAGGAGGGAGCGCGTTACGGCATCCTGGCCAATACAATTGTGCCCACTGCAGGCACCCGCTTGACCGCCACGGTGATGCCGCCCGACGTCATCGATAAGATTAAGCCAGAGTATGTCGCTCCGATGGTCGCCTACCTTAGCTCGGAGCTATGCCAGGTCAGCGGTAAGATCTTTTCTGCTGGCGGGGGCTACTACAGCCGGGCGGCGATAATTGAAGGACCGGGAGTCTTCTTTGACCCTGAAGCCAAAATTACCCCGGAAATGATTGCTGAACAGTTTGAGCAGATCAGCTCCGTAGAAGGCGGCCGCGAGTTTGGTTCAGCGATGGAGCAAACCGGGCATATTCTTTCCAAAATGTCCGTTTAAGAGACCAATTCGATAAAAGGAGTGATCGAGATGCCGATCAATCCGCAAATTGTCGGCAAAAAACTAAACCCTCTGGAATATGTTTACCAAAACCATGATGTTATTCTCTATGCTCTTGGTATCGGCGCTGGCGCCGCAGAAGATGAGTTAAAGTTTGTCTATGAGAATGAACTGCAGGTCCTGCCTACATTCGGAGTCATTCCCCCCTTTCCGGCTTTAACCAGTATTATCGGTCTTGAAGGGGTGGATATAAACCTGGCCATGCTGCTCCACGGAGAACAATACCTGGAGCTATATCAGCCAATCCCCGTAGAGGGGAAACTAACTTCTTACCCCAAAGTAGCCGCACTATACGATAAGGGCAAGGGGGCCTTGATTGAGATCGAAGTAGTCACAAAAGATGAAAAAGAAGAACCGCTCTTTTTAAATAGATTTGGTGTCTTCATCCGCGGTGAAGGAGGTTTTGGCGGGGAAAAGGGCCCTGAACCAGGCTTTATCCCGCCGGAGCGAGAACCGGACAAAATCGTTTCGCTTCCGACTTTACCGCAGCAGGCGCTACTTTACCGCCTTTCCGGTGATCTTAACCCACTTCATGCCGACCCCGCTTTTGCAGCCATGGGCGGCTTCCCTAAACCGATCTTACATGGGCTCTGCACCATGGGTTTTGCTTGCCGGGCGGTACTCCGCGAATACTGCAATAACGATCCGGCAAAGTTTAAAGCAATGAAAGTGCGCTTTTCACGGCATCTTTTTCCCGGAGAAAGGATCGTTACCGAGATGTGGCAGGAAGAATCTGACCGGGTTATTATTCGATCTAAGAGCGCCGAGCGAGGCGAATTTTGTCTGACCAACGCGGCCGTTTGGCTAAATCCATGAATAAGGGGGATTAACCTATGATTGGTATTATCTCTTATGCCGGGTATCTTCCCCGCTACCGGCTGAATCGAATGAACATTTTTAGCGCCGTTGGATGGTTAAATCAAGGTTTAATCATGAATGCAGCGGGCGAAAAAACGGTGGCTAATTTTGACGAAGATGCCGTTAGCATGGCCACCGCCGCGGGAAGACGCTGCCTGCAGGGATACAACCCCGGCGAACTCGGCGCTCTCTATTTTGCCACTACTACGGCGCCTTATAAAGAGCGGCAGTGTGCCAATATCATCGCCGGGGCACTCTGCGCCCCTGAAGAGATCCGCAGCGCCGATTTTGGAGGAGCGCTGAAGTCAAGCAGCAGCGCCCTGCTGGCGGCTTTGGAATTTAGCAAGGCCCACGGAGACCGGCAGGCTCTGGTCTGCGCCGCCGATTGTCGTCTCGGTAAGATGGGCTCGCTGCAAGAGATGGTTTTCGGTGACGGCGCCGCCGCCGTATTAGTAGGCAGCGAAAAGCCGATCGCCATTTTCAAGGACTCTTATTCGCTGTCCTATGACTTCGTCGATCAGCTCCGCGGCGCCAACACGATATATAACCGGCAGTGGGAGGACCGCTGGGTACGGGATATGGGCTACGAGAAATTTATTCCCGAAGCGATCACCGGGCTTTGCCGCCAGCAGGGGCTGAAACCTTCTGATTTTGCCAAAGTGATCTACCCCTGTTACTACGGAGCAGCCCGCAGAAATATCAATAAAAAACTAGGCCTGGAGCCGGCACAGGTTGAAGACGACCTGCTTCAGGAAAGCGGTGATACCGGCACGGCCCACCCGCTGCTGATGCTCTCCAAGGCCCTGGAAGAGGCCTCACCCGGCGACAAACTACTTCTCGTTAGCTACGGCAGCGGCTGTGACGCGCTTTACTTCGAGGTGACTCCGGATATTGCCCGGTTTAACGACCGAAAGCGTTTTTCCGATACGTTGACCCGCCGGGCCGAGCTGGACAATTACACTAAGTACCTGACCTGGCGAGACATGGTTCCCGTGGATCTTGGCCTGCGCGGCGAAGAGGAGCAGGTAACGCGTTGGTCAATGATCTGGCGCAGCCGCAAGGCGATCCATGGTTTACAGGGAAGCTGCTGTAACAAGTGCGGCACACAGCAGTATCCGCCGCAGCGGATCTGCGTTAACCCCGACTGCGGAGCAATTGATGAAATGGCACCGCTCAACCTCTCGGACAAGGGTGGAAAGATCGTCAGTTACACTTCAGATACGCTTGCCGCTACAATCAACCCCCCGGCGATCTACGGCCATGTTGATTTCAACGGGGGAGGGCGGACCATGTTCGAATTTACTGACTGCACCCTTGAAGACCTACAGGTTGGACGGCCAGTGGAGTTTACTTTCCGGATCAAGTACTACGATCCGAAGCGGGATACGACTTTCTACTTCTGGAAAGCCGTTCCAGCAACAAAGGAGGTGTCTTAAGTGACTGCAGGGATTCGAGACAAAGTAGCCATCTTGGGAATGGGCTGTACCGTCTTCGGTGAACATTGGGAGCTCGATTCAAACGATCTCCTTCTCGAAGCATTCCGTGAATGTCTCACCGATGCCGGCATTGAAAAAGGGGAGATCCAAGCCGCCTGGATCGGCAATCATATCGACGAGGTTAATATCGGCAAGGGCGGTTGCTACCTGGCCAATGCGCTGCACCTGCCCTTCATTCCGGTCACCCGAGTGGAAAATTTCTGTGCCTCGGGGACCGAGGCCTTCCGCGGGGCCTGTTACGCAGTGGCTTCGGGAGCTTATGAGATCGCCCTTGCCGCCGGCGTGGAGAAATTAAAGGATGTCGGTTACGGCGGCCTGCCGGATTCTCCTATTTTCGGGCAACTATCCCAGTTTATCGCGCCCAACGCTACCGCACCAGGCCTTTTTGCCCAGCTGGCCACTGCCTACGCCGCGAAATATGGGGTCTCCATGGAGAAGATCAAAGAAGCAATTACGCATATCTCTTGGAAAAGCCACCAAAACGGCGCCAAGAACCCCCGGGCTCATTTAAGGCGCATAGCCAGTGAAGAGCAGATCGCCTCTTCACCCTTTGTGGCCTACCCGCTGGGGCTTTTTGACTGCTGCGGTGTCAGCGACGGAGCGGCCATGGCCATTGTGACCACGCCTGAAATTGCGCGCCGGATCAAACCAAGCCAGGGTCCGGTCCTGGTAAAAGCGCTACAAATCGCGGTCAGCTCCGGCGAAGAGGCGATCTATCACCGCTGGGACGGTGCCCACATCATGACTACCCGGGTAGCGGCGCAACGGGCTTACGAAGAAGCTGGTATCAGCAACCCCCGCGAAGAGCTCGATTTAATTGAGGTCCACGACTGCTTCTCTATCACCGAGATGGTGACCATGGAGGACCTGGCCATATCGCCTCCCGGTAAAGCTCCCGATGACATTTTAAACGGTTTCTACGATCTGGACGGAGAGCTACCCTGTCAAAGCGACGGCGGATTGAAGTGCTTTGGCCACCCCATCGGCGCCTCGGGGCTACGCATGCTTTACGAAATCTACAGCCAGCTGCTGCAGCGCTGGCCTGAGGAGCGCCGGGTCAAAAACGCCCGCTTGGGGCTAACCCATAACCTCGGTGGCGTCCCGCACCAGAATGTTTGCAGCGTAGCTATTTTAGGAATGTAATAAATTAAGAGCAATCCAAAGAGAATACGGGGAGGTAAAAGTTTAATCTGCCTCCCCGTTGAAAATTAAATTTCTTGTTCAATAATCAGCCGGCCGGGGCAATTGTCCTGACCGAACCGTAGGAGCAAAACAGATTCATCTTAGCAGTCTCTTCGCTTTAATGCAGGCGAATCTTGACATTTCTATATAAAAAATAACCATAAACAAAATAGCGCGAGCACCATGTCCATCATGGCTCGCGCTTACTTTCGTATTGGTGGAGGCGGCGGGAATCGAACCCGCGTCCGAAGGTCAGATTACAGGAATCTCTACAGGTTTAGCTCCGGTTTTATTTTCGCAGCGCCGCTTCCCCAGAGCCGGACTCGCCGCTGCCATCTCCGTTGTATTTCCCCCTGCAGCGATGGAGCAGCCGCTTGCAGCGGTAGGCCGGTTTATTGACGCCCCTGCTCCCGCCCCCGGTCAGGGAGGGAAGGGACGCGCTGCTTAATTAAGCAGCGTAAGCTAGATTATCGTTGGCGTTTATAGCCGTTCCATGTTTTTACCGGGTCATGGTCCCGAACCTGCAATTCCTGTCCCCACAACCCCCGTCGAATCCTTACGCCCCCAAATTTTAGATTGCCTCATTTACATTATAACCGATCTAGCCACAAAAACAAGCCGCCGTTTATAAAACCCTGTGAATCGCGGCACTTGTCAGTTCAATTGCACTGCTACCGTAATTGGAGCAGTTGATGCCGGGTTGAGCGGACCTTCATTACTGAATCACTTAGTAGTTCTGCATCTTCTCCTTAAGATCACGCTCTATCTCGCGGCGCTGATCCCGCTCGGCAATCGCCCGCCGCTTGTCATAAAGGCGCTTCCCCCGGGCCAAGCCCAGCTCCACCTTGACCAGGCCCCGCCTTAGATAGATTTTCAGCGGAATCAGGGTGTAGCCTTTTTCTGTTACCTTGCCTGCAAGGCGGCTAATCTCCGCCTTGTGCATCAGCAGCTTCCGGGTGCGCCGCGGATCGTGGTTAAAGCGGTTCCCCGGATCATAAGGGCTGATATGCATATTGAAAAGATAAAGCTCGCCGTCTTCAACCCGGGCGTAGCTGTCCTTCAGGTTAACTCTTGCTGCCCGGACAGACTTGACCTCTGTTCCGGTAAGCACGATGCCAGCCTCATAAGTTTCATCTATATGATAATCGTGGTAAGCTTTACGATTACGGCTAATTAAATTCCCCATTTTCCCGTTCCCTCCAAAAGAGCCTTGTTGAAAAAATAAACCCTACCGCTGAAATTAAAAAAACGAATAGGGTTCGTCTGCATATTACTGCTTTTTATTATCATAACACCATCGAAACCTCTCGTCAAGGGGTCATCCATAAATGATCGACAATTTATAAAAGTTAGACTATTCTACAATGATATGGTATATTTGTAATTGTATTAACAGCAGGGTGGTTGGCAAAGGGGGATTTTGTTGAAATTTCATCTCATCTTACCAATACTGGCATCGGCGCAATTGCTGTTGTTGGGCTGGGGGTTTTACGCCGGTATGCAGATCCCCGTCTTTAGACTTTAGCACCATGATTATTTAGGAGTACCAAAAATATATAACTTAGGAAATTAGCGCAGCTTAGCGCTTTTTTTGTGCAAAAAACACTTGCAAATAATTTCTTTTCGTGTATAAT
>FZPS01000216.1_pt363 | contig 39318 bp, 46 predicted proteins | sample 1817821 | NCBI WGS metagenome assembly FZPS01 (sample SAMEA104158645, study PRJEB21678) | metagenome | place: Germany | collected 2015-04-21 | reverse complement strand
CTTCCTATCATTATAATTAATCGCTAAATCAAATTCCCTTCCATCCGGTTCCACCAACATAACTAGATTATCCGCACCATTGTTATAGCCTGATTCAAGGTCTTTCTCCTTGCCGCCCAATTTGTATTTCATATCTAAGCAATCCTCACCATAAGGCAGATAAACCAATTGTTGGGTTTCGTTGCCGTTGTTGTCGGTTAGGAATGAGGCGGAACCGAGGTGGTCGCTATGATATGTTATGTAGTATGGATTCATGATGCGAAGTTAGTTATATTGTTTATAAGCGAGTATTGATAACTGCACTATTAATCTTTTTCTTCCCAATTATATTGAACTTAGTAGAAATAGACATTATTTCACCCATAAATTTAAAGTTGCGATCTAATAGTTCTAATTCAAATTCAATTGAAGTAAAATACTCAATTATATATGAAAGGATTTTCTCACTTAAAATAAATGTTTTTACTCTATCAAAGTCAACCGTGTTTACTTGAAAAAGGACCTTATTAGTTTTCGCATCATTAAGTTTCAAGTAATTGATTTTAATCTCCTTAATATTTAAAATAGAATCTACCACAATAGTAGCATTTGCATATAGTAATAAAGTATCATTCTCAAAGATTTCATCAGTCTTGATGATCCTTGATGCCTTATGATGGGTATGAAGCTTATAACTCTTCTTTATATCATAATCGACTTGGGAGAAAAGACCTAAAGATAAGGTACTTATAAACATGAAAAATAATAGTAGTTTCTTTATCATAATGTATTTGGCGACTCCTAATTATTCATTTCTATCTTTCTCAAAGGGAGGAAGCCTCCTTCTAATACCCTTTGCAAAAGCAGACTACAAAGTTACACAAAGTTTTTCAAGTCAGCCAAGTTATAGGGGATTTATTTGAATTACTACCATAATAGCCACCGCTACGTGGTTAAAGGAGAGGGTGAATGTGTTATCTCTTTTGCTACCATAATAGCCGCCCCTAAAGGGGCTTTATGGAAGTTTATATATCGCAAAGCAAGGAGGGAATTATACACATCAACAAGCTCTCATGCGCCAGCCATATTATATCAATACCTCTAAAACCGCGTAGCGGTGGTCATTATGGTAGCCATGGAATATGCTCTCTCCTGCCCTTTACGTCTGAACCCCTTTTGGGGTGGCCATTACGGTGGCGGCTGTATTTATGTCTTGCTAGCTCAACCCTTGCATCACTACCTCATCTATGGCATAATCTCAAATTAGAATGCGAGATTAATAAATTCTTCCTTTGATTCATTTTATTGTCTCTTTGTTTCATTTTACTGATACCGCATAATAATGGGGTAGGGTGGTGTTTTTCTATCCCTGATATGGGTTTACATATCTTATAATTTTGGTTTAAGTATCCCTGATTTTGGTTTACATGTCCCTGATATAGGTTTACACTCCTCTTAGATTCAGTTGTCATATTCTATGTTTTAGGCTATTAGTTATTGATTTTAAGCTCTTAAGTCTCGATATTGGTTTACTGTCTTCGGAGTTCATTTGACTAAGATGGCATCTTACTATAACTAAGATGACATCTTAGTCAAATGATTCTTTGTTTTAATAAGCCGTTCTTTTGAATTGCTACAGTAATCGCCACTGCTAACGCGCCAGCCATCAGGGTCATCTGATAATCTGATTAATCCGAGTTAAAAAAAATGTAGACGATACCAACATGCCGTCCCTACGGGACTAAGACGTGAGGGAGGGTGTGTGTACGTTGATTGCTACCAACATGTCGTCCCTTTTTTAAGTTAGAAATTTTGAATTAGGAGTTAGGAATTGTTTGCGTCAGCATCCTATTAATCCTATTAATCCTGAGAATCCTGATTCAGACAAAAGAGTTCAGACATCCGACTCCCGATACCTGGCTCCCACATCCTCACCACCTCACCACCTCACAACCCTATCGTATCAGCTTATTACGCTTATAATGTGATTTGACGAAGGTGATGAACATTAGGAAGGCGATTACATTGAATATTCCTCCTACTAGATACATTCCTGTATAGCTCCATTTGGCTATTAGCCAGCCTCCCATAAGCATGCCGGTGCCGAGTCCAAGGTCGAAGCCTATGAAAAAGGTGGAGTTTGCGGTTCCTCGTCTATTATGTGGTGCCATATTGAGGATTAGGGTTTGGAAGGTTGGCATTAGTATTCCAAAGGTCATTCCGTAGAGGAAACCTAGCCCAAAGTATATAAAGGGATTTATGCAAAAGGAGAACCCTACTAGAATAAGGGTCAAGGCGATAAGGCCTATGGTGGCTATATTTGTTTCTGTTCCTCTATCGATTAGCTTCCCTATTGTAAATCTCGAAAGTATTGTTCCAATTGACATACAGATAAAGAATATTGCTGTGTTTTTTATGCCTAGATACTCTCCATACATTGCTGCATAGGAGACGGCAAACCCGTAGGATATTGTTATCATCATAAAGACTATGAACTCTGGTATGGCCTTGGTGTAGAAGAATCTATCAAAGGAGATTGGGGAGTTGTCATTGGACTTTCCGGGATTGGTTTTGATAAAGAATGAAATTACAAAGCCTATAAAGCTAGTGATTATTGCGGTGTAGAATATGATATCGAAATGAAAGTTCTCGTATAAGAAGAGACCTGTCATTGGTCCAAGTGCCATAGCTAGGGTCATGGAGAGTCCGAAGAAGCCTATGCCTTCACCTCGCCTCTGTGCTGGCAATATATCAATTGCTAGGGTGGAGCCTGCGGTGGAAACCATACTCCATGCTCCTCCGTGAATTAGCCTTATTATAATGAAAAGTGTTAGTAATGTAGTAAGTAGGTAGAGGCTGAATGTGATTGAGAAAACCAATGCCATTATAATAAATAGGGTCCGTCTGGGGAATTTGTCGGTGAAATAGCCTGAGAATGGCCTTATGGCTAAGACTGCTATAACGTAGGCGGATAGATATATGCCCACCTTTGAGGTCTCGACTCCAAGGCTATTCATTAGGTAGAAGGGTAGGGTGGGGGTTAGCATCTGAAAGGAGAATGCTATTAATAGGTTTGATATAAATAATAAGACGAAGTCTTTAGTCCAAATCTTAGGTCTTGAATTAGTAATTGTTTTATTCATCTTCTATAGTTCTATTTCTGATAATAAGTCTTTTATATTTAAGTATGTAATCGAAAAGATGTCTTCTAGTCTCTGCTTCGATACCCATTCTACCTTCTCTATTCCTTCTTCTTTTTGGGGTAATAACGTATTTGAATCCGATTTCATATAAAACCAATAAGTTTCTTTTATTACTCGGGTTTGATCGAGAATATAAGTATGGTAGCTTATGTTTGCAAGGCTTTGGACCTTAGATACCTCTATGCCTGTTTCTTCTTCAACCTCCCTTTTGGCAGCCTCTTGTTCTGTTTCTCCTTCTTCGATATGTCCCTTGGGTAGGTCCCATTTTCCATTCCTAAATATACATAGTATTTGATTGTCTTTATTCCTAACTATCCCTCCTCCTGCTCTTAGTTTCTTGTAGTTTCCTATTAGTTTTTCGAACGCTTCCCTAGGCTCGAAGTCGGTGGTTAGGAGGATGATATTCTTTCTGCCTTGTTTTTCTTCTAGCATATCTCCAAGGTCGAGGTTTGGATAGTCTGATTTGGTAAGGGTTATAATTTCCTTATTATCAGACTCTAATAAATCTTCTTCGATATTTGTAATACAAAGATAGTGATATGTAGTGAATATTTTATATTTTTGCATTATGAATGATTATAAAGAAACAGCCATAGAGACTGCTCAATTTCTTTTGCAAATTAAAGCAATTAAATTGAATAATGAAAATCCTTTCACTTGGGCATCGGGGAGAAAGTCTCCAATTTACTGCGATAATAGGATTACCTTATCTTATCCAGAGATTAGAACCTATCTTCGTCAGCAGTTCGTTGCTAAGGTCAATGAAATATTCGCTAATGTGGACGTGATAGCAGGAGTAGCGACGGGTGGGATTGCTCATGGAGTCTTGGTTGCTCAAGACCTTGGGAAACCTTTTGTATACGTTCGTTCGGAAGAGAAAAGACATGGGCTTACCAATCAGATTGAAGGGGATATAAAGCCTGGTCAGACCGTGCTTGTAATAGAAGACCTTATCTCAACAGGAGGAAGCAGCCTTAGGGCTGTGGAGGCTCTTAGAGAAGCGGGCTGTGAGGTTAAGGGAATGGTGGCTATCTTTACCTATGGGCTGGATGTTGCTCAAAAGGCCTTTGAAGATAAGAATGTTAAGTTGCTTACCATTACTGACTACGACACCTTGGTGGCGACTGCTGCAGAGCATGGTTATATTAAGAACGATGAGCTAGCGTCTTTGACTGAGTGGAGGAAGGACCCTGAGAAATGGTCGAATGAAAGACTTTAGATTAAGAGCAGTACTATGAAGGTAGAGAGTAAGAAGGAGATTATAAAAGCTTCGGATAGGGATGTGTTTGAGTTCTTATCCGATTTTACTAATTTTACTGTATTAATGCCCGATAAGATTGAGAACTGGAAGGCTACCAAAGACTCCTGTTCTTTTACTGCCAAGGGATACGGTGATTTTGGTATGAAAATATCTAAGAGAGATGAGTATGGGCTGATTGAGATTATCAATGATGAGAATATGTCCCTACCTCTCAAATTTGTCTTTAGATGGGATATCCGTTCTGTTAACAGCTCTAGTGTGGAGGTTTTGGCCGCTTTCGATGTGGATATCAATCCTATGATGTCGGTTATGGTCAAGAAGCCATTGAAAAAACTTTCGGATGTATTGGTTGAAAAACTAAAGGAAAGAATGGAAATGAACTAAATTTACAAACCTATGAAAAGGCTCTTTTTATTAATAGTTATGGTGCTCATTACTAAGGGAGCTAATGCACAATATGTAGATTTTTTTACCTACGACCCATGCTATGAAACCAAGAATAAACAATTGGAACGCAGATATACAAGGGCGTTCGATGCCTACTATAACGGCAATTATAATCTAGCCGGTACTCATCTTGCAAGCATTCTAAAAGAGGATGAGGAACCCTCTACGGCCTATTTCCTTATTGCCTTGATTGCAGCCCAAAGGGGTAATGATAGGGAGCTTAGAAAGTTTATTTCTAGGGTGGAGGAGGCTTGTCCTGACTATAATCACCCCCTATACTTCTATCTTAAGGGAGTAATTAATTATACAGATGAGAACTTCGGTGAGGCTGTTCAAGACTTCGATTTGTTTTTCGAAAGCATAGACACGGACTATATAGTCTCCGATAGTATATTTGAGGAGGCAAATAACTACTATGAATGGTCGGTGTTCTTGGATAGGTCCCAAGGTGTTCTAATGCCTTATTCGCCTAGAGCAATTTCTGAGGTTTCTACCCCTAATAATGAGTATTGGCCGTATATTACCTTGGATGGTAAGAGTTTATACTTTACTCGAACGGTGGATGAGATTATTGAGGATGATGATAGTTTCTACGATAATACTGAGGTTATTACCAAGGAATTGCTATTTGTTTCTAATAAGAAGGATGGTTATGAGTTTGGTCTTCCAATTGAACTAGATGAGCCGTTTAATTATAAATACTTCGATTCCAAACCATCTCTTACAGCCGATAATTCAGAGATTTATTTTACTAGATGTGATATAAGTTCGGGAGAGCTTAGATGTGGCATCTATATGTCGGAATGGTTGGGCGATTATTGGAGTGAGGCAAAGAGCCTTGGTCCTGAGGTGAATAGGTCGGGATATATTAGTATGGACCCATGTATAACGCCTAATGGAAAGGTTTTATACTTCTCCTCCAATCGTTCGGGTGGGCTAGGAGGTTATGATATTTGGGTGGCCTATAAGCAAGAGAATGGGAGATGGTCGAGGGTTAGTAATCTCGGCGAAAGAGTTAATACTCCCTTAGACGAAAAGTCTCCATATCTTCATGGAGATGATAGGTCTTTTTATTTCTTATCCAGTGGTTGGATGGGATTCGGTGGTTTAGACAATTTCTATATCAACCTTAGGGATAGAAAGATGAGGAAGCCTATTAATCTAGGTTTGCCCATTAATACTGAGGCAGATGACGAGCCAATAAGACCTATGCTTAGGGATGGGCTTGCCTATACTTCTTCCAATCTTTATAATAATGATAAGAGCTGGGATATAGTGGTCTTCGATCTATATGATGAGGTAGGGCCTACGGACATGACCATAGTTAAGGGTAGGGTCAATATTGACGAGATTGATTATAAGAATGTGGTTTTGGAGCTAATCAGCCTTGAGGATAAGTCCAAAAAAGAATATTCTATTTCCAATGCTAATGGAGGCTTTGCGGTGGTTATAGGTCTTGATAAACAATATCTTCTAAAGGCGAGCTGTGAGGGCTATGCCTTTGAGTCTAGGATAATTAATAGGGAGGATGAGCCTAGGATTATTGAGCTTAATATGCTACCTCTTGAGGTGGGCTCTAGTTATGTGATTAACGATATATTATTCGAGTCTAATTCTTATGAGCTTAATGATGAGGCCATTGATATAATTGAGGAGTTTGTTGACTACCTTAATAGATATCCAAAGATACGCTGTACCATAGAAGGTCATACTGATAGTTTGGGAGATAGGGAGGATAATATGGTTCTTTCAGAAAAGAGGGCTAAAACTGTTGCCGAGCGAATAATTGCAAGGAGGATTAGGGACGATAGGGTAAGGTATGAGGGCTATGGAGCTAGCAAACCTATTGGTGATAATAGCACTGAGGAGGGCCGAAAGCTTAATAGAAGAACGCTGTTTAGGATTGATGCAATGTAGTATTTACTATCTTGTCTTTTAAGATAGATTCCTAGCTTTTAAATAGATTAAAAAGCTTATGACAATATGGCAAGTCCCTTGCTGTCAAGTTGTCAGAAAGCGAAAGAAACCAAAACACTTGATGAAATCGACAAATAGACGGCCTCAAACTGACTAAAAGATCAAGTGTGCGTGTGCTGTAGATCAAGTGTACGCACCCCTGACATCCCGATCTCCGGTACCCGTAGACTTGATCTCGAGCACCTGTTCATTTGATCTTTTGGCCTAATCGACGACCTCAAATCGACGAAAAGACGCCATAGAACTGATTCACTTGATGGAAATTTTAATTTCCAAATCTCTATCAAAAACCATGCCAAGAAATTGATTTGCTGTATTTTAGGGGGTTTGTCCTAAGGAGGAGTTTGGATTTTAGATAATGTATCTTTAGGATTGATGAAATCTAGTCTGCAAAAATGGTTGTCCCTTCATTTTTAGAAAAGACAACCATTATTCGGTTAATTAATAGTTTTGACTATTCTTCAGAGAAATCTTCTTTACCTACTCCGCAAAGTGGGCATTCCCAATCTTCTGGAATATCTTCAAAACTTGTTCCTGGAGCTACTCCATTGTCTGGGTCTCCTAATTCAGGGTCATAAACATAACCGCAAACATCGCAAACGTACTTCTTCATTTTTGAAATAGTTTAATCGTTAATAAATAATTTTACTTACTTATTCCTCATTGCATCTTTTCGGATAACTTAGAAGAATAGAGTTTGCAAATATAGAGAATAAATTGGATAATCAAAAAAATACAAGACTTTTCTCCATTTATTTTATACTTGACACAAGTAAACACATTAATTGATACTAGATACTACTTTATATGCCAACCTGAAATCACCTAGATAATATAGGTATACTACTCTTATATATTAACTAGAAATTACCTAGATGGACTAGTGTAATTATGACCTTTTTGATGGAAATGCCTGTGTTTTAATGGAAATATTGAAGAAAAGTGAGAAAAAGTTTGGTAGGTTGTATTTTTTTTGTACCTTTGCAAATCCAAATGCGTAGAGGCGTTCCCTTTCTTTGTCGGGTATCAGCTGTTCTAGTTTGATACAAGGGTTGGACGAAAAGGGATTATATCGAAAAAATTCAATGGCTAGAATGAAGTAGAGCGCTTGTGTTTGGGATGATTTTAAGGGCATAGCAGAAGAGCAATCTTCTTGTTAGGCTCTTAGAATATAAAGATATTACCTTTGCAACCCGTTTTAGCAAAGAAGATATATTTTTGAAAACAATTAGATGAAATAGAAAATTAATTTTAGAATTTAGTATGCCAACAATTCAACAATTAGTTCGAAAAGGTCGTAAGAGAGCTGTTTATAAGAGTAAATCTCCAGCTCTAGACTCGTGCCCTCAGCGTAGAGGAGTATGTACAAGGGTTTATACCACAACCCCTAAAAAACCAAACTCAGCTATGAGGAAGGTGGCAAGAGTACGTCTTACTAACCAGAAAGAAGTTAATGCTTATATTCCAGGAGAAGGACATAATCTTCAGGAGCACTCAATAGTAATGATTAGAGGAGGTAGAGTGAAAGACCTTCCTGGTGTTCGTTACCACGTAGTTAGAGGTGCTTTGGATACTGCTGGAGTAGAGGGTAGAAGACAAAGACGTTCGAAGTATGGAGCTAAGCGTCCTAAGGATGCCAAATAATTTAGTGAAATAAAGTAATAATAATAATATAGCTTTACTATAAGATGAGAAAAGCAAAACCGAAAAAGAGAGTAATTCTTCCAGATCCGAAGTATAACGACGTAATGGTTGCTAAGTTTGTAAACAACTTAATGCTCAAAGGAAAAAAAACTATTGCTTATAATATTTTCTACGAGGCAATCGATGTTGTGACCGAAAGAACTAGCGAAGATGGTTTGGAGGTTTGGAAAAAAGCATTGGCTAATGTTACGCCAAATGTTGAGGTGCGTAGTAGAAGAATAGGTGGTGCTACCTTCCAGATTCCTTCCGAAATTAGACCAGGAAGAAAGCAATCTATGGGTATGAAAAACCTCATAGGATTTGCACGTAGAAGAAATGAGAAGACAATGGCTCTTCGCTTAGCAGGAGAGATTATGGCAGCGTATAAAGAAGAAGGTGCTGCATTTAAGAGAAAAGAAGATATTCATAGAATGGCTGAAGCTAATAAGGCATTCTCACATTTTAGATTCTAAAAGATAAACAAGAAAGAACAAATGACTAAATTGAAGTATACAAGAAATATTGGTATTATGGCTCATATCGATGCAGGTAAAACTACAACGACTGAGAGAATACTATATTTTACTGGAAAGAGTCATAAAATGGGAGAAACCCACGATGGGGCTGCTACTATGGACTGGATGGCACAAGAGCAAGAAAGAGGTATTACTATTACTTCTGCTGCTACGACTGTGTTCTGGGATTATGACTCAAATGAGTATAAGATTAATATTATTGACACCCCGGGACACGTCGACTTTACTGTTGAAGTAGAGCGCTCTTTGAGAGTGTTGGACGGTGCGGTTGCACTGTTTTGTGCTGTCGGTGGTGTAGAGCCTCAGAGCGAAACTGTATGGCGTCAAGCTGATAAGTATGAGGTACCAAGGATTGGCTTTATTAATAAAATGGACCGTGCTGGTGCAGACTTTTTTAATGTAGTAAACCAAATCGAAGAAAGATTAGGTGCCAAACCAGTGCCTCTACAAATTCCAATTGGGCAGGAAGATATGTTTAAGGGTGTTATAGACCTAATCTATAATAAAGCCCTTATGTATGATGAGACTGCTCATGGAACCAAGTTCTTTGAAATACCTATGCCAGATGATCTTAAAGAGATTACTGCGAAGTATAGGAAAGAGCTTATTGAGGGTGTGGCTGAGGAAAATGATGAGCTATTGATGAGATATATCGAAGACGAAGAGTCTATTACTCCAGAGGAGATAATGGAACAAGTTAGGAAGGCAACCTGTGAAATGAGGATTACGCCTATCTTATGTGGTGCTTCGTTTAGAAACAAAGGTATCCAAAATCTCTTGGATGCTATTGCTCAATTCCTGCCTTCACCTATTGATGTGCCTGAGATTGAAGGAGTCAATCCAGAGACTGAAGAGATTGAAATTAGAAAGGTAGACCCAAAAGAGCCGTTTTCTGCTCTAGCCTTTAAGATAGCTACCGATCCTTTCGTAGGTAGAATATGTTTCTTTAGAGTATATTCAGGCACATTGGAGTCGGGGTCTTATGTTTATAATACTGCAACTGGTAAGAGAGAGAGAATATCTCGAATTATGCAGATGCACGCAAATAAACAAAATCCTCTCGATAAGATTGAGGCAGGAGATATTGGTGCTGCGGTAGGGTTTAAGGATATTAAAACAGGAAATACTCTTAGCGATGAGAAGCATCCTATAATCCTTGAGTCAATTAATTTCCCAGACCCAGTTATCTCAATTGCAATTGAGCCAACAAAGCAAGCTGATATTGATAAGTTCAATAATGCAGTGGTTAAGCTTACGGAAGAAGACCCAACCCTTAGAGTTGCAACTGATGAGTCTACAGGACAAACCATTATGCAAGGAATGGGGGAGCTACACTTAGACATTATTATCAACCGTATTAGAAGAGAGTTTAATGTAGATTGTAACCAAGGCTCGCCACAGGTTGCCTACAAGGAAGCTATTACAGGTGTTGCAGAACATCGTGAAGTATATAAGAGACAAACTGGAGGTAGAGGAAAGTTTGCTGATATAGTATTTAGATTAGAGCCTGCAGATGAGGGAGTGAAAGGATTGCAGTTTGTGGATGAGGTTAGAGGAGGTAATATCCCTCGAGAGTTTATCCCTGCAGTAGAGAAAGGCTTTAAGGCTTCGATGCAGAATGGAATCTTAGGAGGCTATCCTATTGAGAGTATGAAGGTGGTTCTAACTGATGGTTCTTACCATTCAGTAGACTCGGACGCTCTATCTTTTGAACTATGTGCTAAAATAGCATTTAGAGAAGCAGCTAAAAAAGCTGGTGCAGTATTGCTAGAACCTATTATGTTGGTTGAGGTAACAACTCCAGATGCTTATTTAGGAGATGTAACTGGTGACCTTAATAGAAGAAGAGCAATACTCGATAGTGTAACTGCTAAGTTAGGCGTACAGTCTGTTAGAGCTAATGTACCTCTGTCTCAAATGTTCGGATATGTGACAGCATTGAGAACCATTACTTCTGGTAGAGCAAATTCAACTATGGAGTTTTCGCATTATGCTGAAGCACCTAAGGATATTGCAGAATCTATTTTAAATAAATAATATACTAATAAAAGACAAGTAACGTGAGTCAAAGAATTAGAATCAAATTAAAGTCTTACGATCATAATTTAGTCGACAAATCTGCTGAAAGGATTGTTAAGACAGTAAAGATGACTGGAGCTGTTGTTAGTGGGCCAATCCCTCTACCAACCAATAAGAAGATTTTTACAGTCAATCGCTCAACCTTCGTAAACAAGAAGTCAAGAGAGCAGTTTGAGTTGAATACCTATAAAAGACTAATGGATATTTATAGTACTTCAGCAAAAACAATTGATGCTCTAATGAAGCTCGAGTTGCCGAGTGGTGTTGAGGTAGAAATTAAAGTTTAATTATTAAGCAAATAGTAATTAGACAATCAGCCAATGCAATAGTGTAAGCTGAAGGTATTAACAAAACAATTAAAATTAAATGTCGGGTTTAATAGGAAAAAAAATCGGGATGACCAGTATTTTCGATGCCTCCGGTAAGCAGCTACCGTGCACCGTAATTGAAGCTGGCCCATGTGTTATAACACAGATTAAGACCGTCGAAACAGATGGTTATTCTGCTATTCAGTTAGCATTCGAAGAAATGAAAGAAAAGAGCTGCACAAAACCTTTGAAAGGACATTTCGCAAAAGCAAGCACAACTCCAAAGAGATACTTAGCGGAGTTTACTCGCTTTGAAGAAGGAGAAAGAAAAAAGTTTGGAGAGGTAGTAACTTGTGATGTGTTTGAGGAGGGAGAATTTGTTGATGTTGTAGGAAATTCCAAAGGTAAAGGTTTTCAGGGAGTTGTTAAGCGTCATGGATTCTCAGGTGTAGGAGAAACAACTCACGGACAAAAAAACAGACAAAGAACGGGTGGATCTTTAGGTTCATCATCAACACCTTCAAGAGTGTTTAAAGGAAAGAAAATGCCAGGTAGAGCTGGTGGAAAAAGAGTAATGGTTCAAAACCTAGAAGTACTTAAGATATTTCCTGAGAAGAATTTAATATTAGTAAAAGGATCTGTTCCAGGTCCGAAGGGCTCAATTTTAAAACTAGAGAGATGGAGTTAAAGGTATATAAAGTAAACGGCGAAGAGACTGGTAGAACAATTTCTATTAGTGATGATTTAATTGGGATAGAACCTAATGATCATGTGATATGGCTAGACGTAAAACATTATCTAGCAAATCAGCGTCAAGGAACACATAAAACTAAAGGACGTTCGGAAGTAGCTGGTTCAACAAAAAAAATCAAGAGACAAAAAGGAACAGGTACAGCAAGGGCTGGTGATATCAGAAATCCATTATTCAAAGGAGGTGGAAAAGTATTCGGACCACAGCCTAGAGACTACTCCTTTAAGTTGAACAGAAAAACAAAGAGATTAGCAAGATTATCGGCTCTTGCATATAAGGCAAAAGAGTCAAATATAATAGTAGTTGAAGACTTTAATTTCGACTCCCCAAAGACCAAGAACATGGTTAAATTATTGGAGGATTTGAACTTAGGACAAAAAAAATCACTATTTATATTGAATAATCAAGATAATTTTGTAATTTTGTCAGCTCGTAATCTTCAAGGTGTGAGCGTAACTAACAGTAACTCAATAAATACCTATGAATTATTACGTGCAAATACGGTGGTTTTTTCAGAAACAGCGATAAAGGATTTTGAATCTATGCATTCAAAATCGTAATTATTTGATTAATTATTTAATTTAATAGAGTAATGGAAATTATATTGAAGCCAATTATTACAGAGAAAATGTCTACTATGACGGAGAAGTATCCGAATAGAGTAGCTTTTCTAGTAAATAGGCATGCAAACAAAATAGAAATAAAGAAAGCTGTTGAAAGCCTATATAATGTCACGGTAGAAAAAGTAAATACAATGAATTATAAAGGGAAGAACGTAACACGTTATACGAAAGCAGGATTTATTAAAGGTAAAGCACCTGCTTACAAGAAAGCTATAATAATGTTAGCTTCAGGTGAAACAATTGATTTTTTCAGCAATATTTAAAATAGAGAGATGGCTTTAAAGAAATTAAAACCAACAACACCAGGGCAGAGATTTAAGGTAGTTAGCGCATTTGATGATATTACTGCCTCAAGACCAGAAAAGAGTTTGGTGCATGGTATTTCTAAATCGGGTGGAAGAAACAACCAAGGAAGAATGACCATGCGTTATCTGGGTGGCGGCCATAAAAGGCTGTATAGAATTATAGACTTTAAGAGAGATAAGGATAATATTCCTGCTACTGTTAGGTCTATAGAATACGACCCTAATAGAACGGCAAGAATTGCTTTATTGGTCTATGCTGATGGTGAGAAGAGATATATCATTAGTCCTCACGGGTTAAAGGTAGGTCAAAAGGTTATATCAGGTAGTGGAGTTGCCCCAGAGATAGGCAATACGTTGTACTTAAGCGAAATTCCTTTCGGAACAGTTATTCACAATATAGAATTACGTCCGGGTCAAGGAGCTAAGCTAGCTAGAAGTGCAGGAGCTCATGCTCAACTTATGTCGAGAGACGATAGGTACGCAATAATTAAAATGCCTTCAGGCGAAACTAGAATGATTTTGCTTACATGTAAAGCAACAATCGGTATGGCTTCGAATATTGAGCATGGCTTAGAGATTTCAGGAAAAGCTGGCCGTGCAAGATGGCAAGGTAGAAGACCAAGAACCAGAGGAGTGGCTATGAACCCTGTTGATCACCCAATGGGTGGAGGAGAGGGAAGGAAGTCTGGTGGACAACCACGCTCTCGTAAGGGCATACCTTCCAAGGGTTATAAGACGAGATCGCCTAAGAAGCAATCTGGCAAGTATATTGTAGAAAGACGTAAGAAATAATTAAACTGTAGGAAGAGATGAGTCGTTCGTTAAAAAAAGGGCCTTATATACACTATAAGTTAGAAAGAAAAGTTATTGAGGCGCAAAAACAAAACAAGAAAGTTACCATAAAGACCTGGTCTAGGGCATCGATGATTTCACCAGATTTCGTCGGCCTTACTATTGCTGTGCATAATGGAAATAAGTTTATACCTGTATATATCACAGAAAATATGGTAGGTCATAAGCTTGGAGAGTTTGCTCCTACAAGGAATTTCCGCGGTCATGCAGGTCAAAAAGATAGAGGTAGAAAATAATTAATTATTATTTGAGGATATGGGTTCAAGAAAACATAAAGCTGCAGAAGCAAGAAAAGAAGCAAGAAAGAAACTCTATATAGCTAAGCTAAACAATAATCCTAGCTCGCCTAGGAAAACAAGATTGATGGCCGATGCTATAAGAGGACAAGATGTTGATAAAGCACTTGCAATACTTCAATTTAGTAGCAGAGAGTCAGCTCCAAAATTACGCAAATTACTATTGTCAGCCATAGCCAATTGGCAGCAAAAAAATGAGGGTAAGAGAATGGAAGATAGTCAACTCTATATTAAAACAATAAAGGTTGATGAAGCAAGACCACTCAAAAGGCTGAGAACTGGCGCACAAGGAAGAGGTCATAGAATAAGTAAGAGATCAAATCATGTAACCTTGATACTAGGAAGCAGAACTGAAGAGATGAATAGTTTGACTACAAATACTGACGTAGAGGTTATTAATTAGTAATTTTAAATGTAGATTTAGATGGGACAAAAAACAAATCCAATAGGAAATAGATTAGGAATCATCAGAGGATGGGATTCTAATTGGTTTGGCGGAAAAAGTTTTGGAGACAAACTTGTTGAAGATGATAAGATAAGGAAGTATCTTAATGTAAGATTACAAAAAGCAGGTATTTCAACAATATATATTGAAAGAACATTAAAGCTTGTAACAGTAACTATTCATGCTTCAAAACCTGGTATGATTATAGGTAAAGGTGGAGCAGAGGTAGATAAGCTTAGAGAAGAGCTGAAAAAACTAACTGCAAAGGAAGTGCAAATTAATATTTCTGAGATTAAACGTCCAGAATTAGATGCTGTATTAGTTTCACAGAATATTGCAAGACAAATAGAAGGAAGAGTTTCTTATAGAAGAGCGATTAGAAATGCTATTTCAACTACTATGAGAAGCGGAGCAGAGGGAATAAAGGTCTCGATTTCGGGACGTATTGGCGGTGCGGAAATGGCAAGAAGCGAACATTTTATGGAAGGTAGAACACCTCTTCATACATTGAGAGCTGATATAGACTATAATCATGCGGAAGCCCATACTCCTTACGGAAGAATAGGGATAAAGGTATGGATATGCAAGGGAATGGTTTATGGAAAGAGAGAGATAGTTCCTTCGACAATAGGAGGTAGACAAAGAGATGGTAGACGTCCGTCGTCAAGACCAAATCAGCGTCCTCGCCGAAGAAGATAATCTAGTATTAATAAGTCAAATATTGTACAATAATGTTACAACCAAAGAAGACAAAATATAGAAAGCAACAAAAAGGCAGAATAAAAGGGAATGCTCAGCGCGGTCACCAACTTGAGTTCGGTAGCTTTGGAATCAAGTCTCTTCAAACTAGTTTGATGACGGGTCGCCAAATAGAGGCAGCACGTCAGGCAGTAACTAGATATATGAGACGTCAGGGTCAAATATGGATTCGCGTTTTCCCGGATAAGCCAATTACCAAAAAACCAAATGAGGTTAGAATGGGTAAAGGAAAAGGAGCTCCTGAGTATTTTGTTGCAAAAGTAAGGCCTGGAACCATATTGTTTGAAGCAGAAGGCGTTCCATTAGAGGTAGCTAAAGAGGCCCTAAGGTTAGCAGCACAAAAGCTGCCAGTTACTACCAAGTTTGTAGTAAGAAGAGATTACGTTGAAGAAGAAGAATAAAATTAGAGAATAATGACAAACAATGTAATAAAAGAACTTTCTACTGTCGAATTGCAAGAAAGGTTAAGCGCTGAGAGACTAAGGCTTAATATGATGAAGATAAATCATTCTGTTAATCCATTAGATAACCCAAATCAAATAAAGTCTTTGAAAAAAGATATTGCTAGAATTTTGACAGAACTTAGAAGAAGAGAAGGTCTCTCACAAGATAATAATTAAAAGCCTAACTCATCATAAAAATGGAAAGAAAATTAAGAAAAGAACGAATCGGAATAGTAAGCAGTAATAAGATGGAGAAGTCCATTACTGTTATAGTCGAAAGAAGAGTGAAACATCCAAAATATGGTAAGTTCATTAGAAAAAGCTCTAAGTTTATGGCTCATGACGAGAATAATGATTGCAATATTGGTGATAAGGTGAAGATTATGGAAACTAGACCTTTGAGCAAAAATAAATGTTGGAGATTAGTAGAAATATTAGAAAGGGCTAAATAATATGGTACAGCAAGAATCAAGATTAAACGTCGCAGACAATAGCGGAGCAAGAAGAGTCCTTTGTATAAGGGTTCTTGGTGGAACTAGAAAAAGATATGCTTCAATAGGAGACAAGATTATAGTAACAGTAAAAGATGCTATTCCAGCTGGTAACGTGAAGAAGGGTGTGATTTCGACAGCGGTCGTAGTACGAACCAAAAAAGAAATCAGAAGAAAGGACGGATCTTATATAAGATTTGATGATAATGCATGTGTTCTTTTAAACCCTAACGGCGAACTTAGAGGTACGCGTATCTTTGGTCCAGTAGCAAGGGAGCTTCGCGAGAAGAACTTTATGAGAATAGTTTCACTTGCTCCAGAAGTATTATAAACCATATAAAAAGAACAGATATGAAATTACATATTAAAAAAGGAGATATTGTAAAGGTGATTGCAGGAGAGTCGAAAGGCATGACTGGCCGAGTTTTGGTAGTCTATCCTCAAAAGCAAAGAGCAATAGTCGAAGGAGTAAACAAGATAAAGAAGCACACTAAACCTTCGCCTAAACACAGCCAAGGAGGAATTATAGAAATGGAAGCTCCTATTCATATTTCTAATCTTATGGTTGTTGATTCAAAAGGTAATGCAACTAGAATAGGACGTAGATTAGATGAAAAAACTAATAGATTAGTACGTTATTCTAAAAAAACAGGGGAGGTAATTAAGTAATGGCATATATACCAAGATTAAAGAAGAAATACAACGAAGAGATTGTATTTGCATTAAAAGAAGAGTATAATTACAAGACAGTAATGCAGGTCCCTAGGCTAACAAAGATATCTTTGAACCAAGGATTAGGCAGAACTGCAATACTAGACAAAAGGGTAATTGATCAAGGGATAGAGGAAATGACTCTAATAGCTGGACAAAGAGCAGTACCTACAAAGTCTAGAAAGGATATTTCTAATTTCAAGCTTAGAAAAGGAATGCCAATTGGAGTAAGAGTTACTCTAAGAGGAGAGAGAATGTATGAGTTTTTAGATAGACTTATTTCAGCATCTATTCCAAGGATAAGAGATTTTAGAGGTATAAGTGATAAGGGATTCGACGGAAGAGGCAATTTTTCTTTTGGAGTAAGTGAGCAAATTATATTTCCTGAAATCAATATTGATAAGATTAAAGGAATACAAGGAATGGATATCACATTCGTTACAACTGCTCAAACCGATAAAGAAGCCTATTCATTGCTAAAAGCATTTGGTTTCCCTTTTAAAAATGAAAACAATTAATTAGATATGGCTAAAGAATCAATAAAGGCAAGAGAAATAAAGAGACAAAAACTAGTCGCAAAATACGCAGAGAAAAGAGCTGCATTAATTGAGGCTGGAGACTACGAAGGATTGCAAAGGCTTCCAAAGAATGCATCTCCAGTGAGACTACATAATAGATGTCAGTTGACCGGTAGACCTCGTGGTTATATGCGTCAATTTGGGATATCGAGAATTAATTTTAGAGAAATGGCTTTAGCTGGCTTGATTCCTGGAGTGAAGAAGGCTAGTTGGTAGACATAATTTATTGCAAATCAAATAAAAAACATAGAAATGGTAACAGATCCAATAGCAGACTATTTGACGCGATTAAGGAATGCTTTAATAGCGAAGCATAAGGTAGTTGATATACCTTCATCAAAAATGAAGAAGGAAATAACAAAGATACTGTTTGATAAAGGTTATATTTTAAACTTCAAATTTGAGGATGATGTCTTCCCAGCAAACATTAAGATTGCTCTAAAATATCATCCAACAACCGAGCAGCCAGCTATCACTTCTCTTGAGAGAGTTAGTAGTCCAGGACTTAGACAATATGTAGGTGCTGATAAACTACCTAGAGTATTGAACGGTTTAGGTGTTGCAATTATTTCAACCTCCAGAGGTGTTATGACAGACAAAGAGGCTAGAACCCTTAATGTAGGAGGTGAAGTAATCTGTTATGTTAGCTAATTTAAAAGAATAAGAAAATGTCAAGAATAGGCAAATTACCAATAAACATCCCTAGTGGAGTAGAATTTAGTGTTGATGAAGAAAACACTGTGACAGTCAAAGGTCCTCTTGGTACTCTGACTCAGCAGGTTGACCCTTGCATTTCTTTTTCTCTAGAAGACGGTGTTCTCGAACTAGAGAGAGCTACTGAAGAGAAAAATCATAAGGCTATGCACGGATTATATAGATCACTAGTATCTAATATGGTTCAAGGTGTGTCGGAAGGCTTTAAGATAGTTCAGGAAGTAATTGGCGTTGGATATAGAGTAGAAGCCACAGGTCAGGTATTAGAAATGGCCCTTGGTTTTTCGCATTCCATCGTATTCGAGCTTCCAGAAGAAGTAAAAGTAGAGACCGTAACAGAAAGAGGTAAAACACCACTTATCATATTGACAAGTCACGATAAGCAGTTATTAGGCCAGGTAGCAGCAAAGATTAGATCCCTTCGTAAGCCAGAACCTTATAAGGGTAAAGGTATTCGCTATCAAGGAGAATATGTACGTCGTAAAGCTGGTAAAGCTGCAGCTGCAAGTAGTTAATAATTTATACTGTTAATAGTAATGGCAAGTAATAAGAAAATAAGAAGAGAAAAACTAAAGATGAGGATTCGTAAGAAGATAAACGGAACCTCTTCTAGACCTCGTCTAACAGTTTACAGAAGTAATAAAGAGATTTATGCTCAGTTAGTCGATGACGTAAATAGAGTAACATTAGCCTCTGCTTCTACGATGGAAAAGTCCTTCGTTAAAGAAGGAAACAATACCGATAATGCTAAAGTAGTAGGTAAGCTAATAGCAGAAAGAGCTCAGTCTTTAGGAATAGAGTCGGTTGTTTTTGATAGAAATGGTTATTTATACCATGGAAGAGTAAAATCATTAGCTGATTCGGCAAGAGAGGCCGGTTTAAAATTCTAAGAATAGTATGGCAGATTTAAATATTAAAAGAGTAAAGTCAAGCGAGATTGAACTTAAGGATCGTCTTGTAAGCGTTCAAAGAGTAACAAAGGTTACTAAAGGAGGAAGAACATTTAGTTTTTCTGCGATAGTAATAGTTGGAGACGAGAAAAATGTTGTTGGATATGGCCTAGGTAAGGCAAAAGAAATATCTGCAGCTATTGCAAAAGCAATCGATAGTGCTAAGAAGAACTTGGTTAAGGTTCCAGTACTCAACGGTACCCTACCTCATGAGCAGAATGGAAAATATAGTGGTGCAAGAGTTTTTATTAAGCCAGCAGCACCAGGAACAGGAGTAATTGCAGGAGGTGCAATGCGTGCAGTACTAGAGAGCGCAGGAGTAACCGATGTACTTGCTAAGTCCAAAGGTTCCGCCAATCCTCATAGCGTAGTAAAAGCAACATTCGATGCATTATTGCAACTTAGAGATCCTTACACCGTAGCCAATATGCGTGGAATTTCAATGGATAGAGTGTTTAACGGATAATACATCGTAGTAGAATGAGAGTAAAAGTAACACAGGTAAGAAGTTCTATAGGAAGAACTTTGAGACAAAGAGAGACGCTTAGATCTTTGGGCCTTGGCAAAATAAATAGGTCAAGAGAGCACGAAGCAAAACCAGAGATTCTAGGCATGATTGAAAAGGTGAGACACCTAGTAAAAGTAGAAGAAATTAATTAGAAAACATCTAAAACAGAATTGAAATGGATTTAAGTAGTCTTAAACCTGCAGCGGGTTCAACAAAGAAGCGCAAGAGAATTGGAAGAGGAGAAGGCTCTGGCAGAGGTGGTACTTCGACAAGAGGACATAAAGGAGCTAAATCAAGATCTGGTTACTCTAAGAAGTTTGGATTTGAGGGAGGTCAGATGCCACTATATAGGCGTCTACCAAAGTTTGGATTCAAAAACATAAACAGAGTTGAATTTGATACCGTTAATATAGACACATTAAATGAACTATCAGAACAGAAATCACTTACAGATTTCACTATAGAAACATTAGTGGAGCACGGTCTAGTATCAGGTAAGAACAAAGTAAAAATACTCGGAAGAGGTGAGTTAAATAAAGCACTTAATATAACTGCAAATGCTTTCTCTAAAACAGCTAAATCAGAAATAGAAAAGCAAGGAGGAAAAGCAAGCGTAATCTAATAAATAACGATGAAAAGATTCATAAACACTCTAAAGAATATTTGGAATATAAAAGAGCTTAGGACTAGGATACTTTATACACTAGGCCTAATTCTAATTTACAGAATTGGTTCTTTCGTAGTAATCCCAGGCGTTAATCCAGGAGATTTAGCCGGCTTACAAAGTCAGACCAAAGACGGAGTATTAGGACTTTTGAACATGTTTTCAGGAGGAGCGTTTTCAAATGCCTCAATTCTAGCTCTGGGAATAATGCCATACATTACTGCATCCATTATAATGCAGCTATTGACCATGGTTGTTCCCTATTTCCAGAAAATGCAAAGAGAAGGAGAAAGTGGAAGAAATAAAGTAAATCAGATAACTAGATTCTTGACAGTAGCTGTTACAATATTCCAATCATTTGCATACCTAGCCAACCTAAGATATCAGCTCGGCGGAGCTCCAGTCTATAGCATAACTGGATCAGACAGCCTAAGCTTTCTTAACTGGACCTTACCAATATCAATAATGCTAACCTGTGGAACCCTATTTGTAATGTGGTTAGGAGAAAGAATTACTGATAAAGGAATTGGAAATGGAATCTCATTACTAATTATGGTAGGTATTGTAGCTCGTCTTCCATTCGCATTATTCGCAGAGTTTGCATCAAAGCTCGAAGACTCAGGTGGTGGTTTAGTAATCTTTTTTGTAGAGTTGCTTTTCTTGTTAGTAGTAATAATGCTTTCGATTCTCTTGGTACAAGGAACTCGTAGAATACCAGTTCAATATGCCAGAAGAATATATGGCAGTAGACAATTTGGCGGAACCAGGCAGTATATACCAATCAAGGTAAATGCAGCAGGAGTAATGCCAATTATTTTTGCACAAGCAATAATGTTTATTCCAGTAACCCTAGCAGGCTTCTCAGACAGCCTCTCGGGAATAGGAGCAGCCATGTCCAATTTCCAAGGCTTTTGGTATAATCTAGTATTCGCAATTGTGATTATAGCATTCACATATTTCTATACCGCAATTGCAATCAATCCAAAACAGATGGCAGACGATATGAAGAAGAACGGAGGCTTCATCCCTGGAGTCAAACCAGGCAAGAAGACAGAAGAGTTCTTCGACAATGTCTTATCCAAAATCACCCTACCGGGCTCCATATTCTTAGCCTTCGTAGCTATAATGCCAGCCTTCGTAGGAGTATTTGGAGTAAACTCACAGTTTGCACAATTCTACGGAGGAACATCACTATTGATTATGGTAGGAGTAGTCTTAGACACCCTACAACAAATCGAGAGTCATTTGCTAATGAGGCATTACGACGGATTAACCAAGTCAGGAAGAATCAAAGGAAGATCTCAGGGCCAATAAACAACAAAGCAGAAATGATACATTTAAAGAATAGTCAAGAAATAGAAGAACTAAGAACAAGTGCGCTAATGGTAGGCGATGCTTTAGCAGAAGTAGCTAAGGCCATCAAGCCTGGTATTACAACCTTGGAACTAGACAAGATTGCAGAAGACTATATCCATTCTTTAAATGCCAAGCCAGCCTTTAAAAACTATAATGGCTTTCCAGCCTCTTTATGCATATCGCTAAATGAAGAAGTAGTACATGGAATACCATCCCAAAAAGAATTAAAGGAAGGCGATATCGTTTCAATAGACTGTGGGGTTAATTATGGCGGGTGGATAGGCGATTCAGCCTATACCTTCGCATTAAAAGGAATCTCAGACAGAAGCGTCGAGCTTCTAAAAACAACCAAAGAATCACTATACATAGGAATAGAACAAGCGAAAATAGGTAAAAGGATAGGAGATTTGGGTCATGCTATTCAAGAGTATTGTGAGACAAGAGGATTTAGCATAGTTAGAGATTTATGTGGACACGGGATAGGTAGGAATCTTCACGAAGACCCAGAAGTACCAAATTTTGGAAGAAGGGGAAGCGGGATAAGATTTAGAGAAGGGATGGTGCTAGCCGTTGAGCCTATGGTTACAGAAGGCAAGAAAGAAGTAGTGTTTGAGTCAGATGGTTGGACATGTAGAACCCTAGACAGGTCGATGGCAGCACATTTCGAACACGATATTGCAATCACAAAAGATGGTCCTATAATCCTATCAAGCTTCGATAAGATAGAAGAAGCAATTAATAGTAATAATAATTTATTTTTTATATAGTATGGCTAAACAATCTTCTATACAGTTAGATGGAATAGTAATTGAATCATTAGGAAATGCACTCTTCAGAGTAGAATTAGAAAACGGACACGTAATCGTTGCCCATATCTCAGGAAAGATGAGGATGCATTACATAAGAATCCTGCCCGGAGACAAGGTCCAGGTCGAGATGTCGCCCTATGACCTAACCAAAGGCAGAATAACCTATAGACATAAATAGATACTATATATTGACCAAATACAATAAAATTAATAGTAAAAATGAAAGTAAGAGCTTCAGTAAAGAAAAGATCTCCAGACTGCAAGGTAGTGCGTCGCAAAGGAGTAGTTTACGTGATTAACAAGAAGAACCCAAGGTTTAAACAAAGACAAGGTTAATTTATTAAATAATCAATTAGATAATTATGGCAAGAATTGCTGGTATTGATTTACCAAAGAACAAACGTGGAGTAATTGGTTTGACCTATATTTACGGAATAGGCAGAAGCTTATCTTCTCAAATCCTAGCCCAAGCAGGGATAAGCGAAGACAAGAAAGTTCAAGACTGGACAGACGATGAGCAAAACGCTATCAGAACCATAATCAACGATCAGGTTAAGGTAGAAGGAGCCCTAAGGTCAGAAGTACAGATGAATATCAAGAGGCTTATGGATATAGGTTGCTATAGAGGTATACGTCATAGAATTGGCCTACCACTAAGAGGACAGCAAACCAAGAATAATGCAAGAACACGTAAAGGTAGAAAGAAGACAGTTGCTAACAAGAAGAAAGCAACAATGTAATTTAGTATTTTCAGCAGGTGCGGATTTTTTGTATTAATATTTGGAGCATCTGTATTTATAAACAAAACAATATTGTAAAAAGAACATTATGGCGAAAAGTTCTAGAACAGCTAAGAGAAGAGTTGTAAAAGTGGAGCCACAAGGAAGAGCATATATCTATGCATCTTTCAACAATTGTATCATATCACTTACCAATGATGCCGGTCAAGTAATATCGTGGTCATCAGCAGGTAAGATGGGATTTAGAGGCTCGAAGAAGAATACTCCCTATGCAGCGCAGATGGCGTCTGAAGATTGCGCAAAGAAAGCATTTGAGTATGGCTTACGAAAAGTAAAAGTATATGTAAAAGGACCAGGTGCAGGACGCGAATCAGCTATTAGAGCAATCAATACCATGGGCATACAAGTAATGGAGATAACAGACATAACTCCAATGCCACACAATGGTTGTCGTCCTCCAAAAAGAAGAAGAGTTTAGTAAATTGTATAATCATTATTAAAAAAATAGACAATGGCAAGATATACAGGTCCAAAATCCAAAATCGCAAGAAGGTTAAGAGAACCAATATTCGGTCCAGATAAGGCTTACGAAAGAAAAAACTATCCTCCAGGACAGCATGGACCAAACAGAAGGCGTACGAAGCAATCCGAATACTCCATCCAGCTAATGGAGAAGCAGAAAGCAAAATATACTTACGGTATATTAGAAAAGCAATTCAGGAACCTATTCGACAGAGCTTCAAGAAGAGGAGGAATTACAGGTGAGGTATTATTACAATTAATAGAATCTCGTCTAGATAATGTTGTTTATCGTTTTGGAATAGCAAAAACCAGAAACCAAGCAAGACAACTAGTAACCCATCGCCATATACAAGTAAACGGAAAGGTAGTCAACATACCATCCTATTTGCTAAAGCCGGGCGATATAGTTTCAGTTAGAGAGCGTTCGAAGTCATTAGAAATCATCAACGACTCCCTCACTGGTAGAGTTAATAATTATCCTTGGTTAGAGTTTGAAAACTCCACATACACTGGAAAGTTTATGTCTTATCCAGAGCGCGCGGATATCCCAGAGAACATCCAAGAGCAATTGATTGTAGAGTTGTATTCTAAGTAAGATTTTAAAAAATAAAAACATGGCTATACTAGCTTTTCAAAAACCTGAGAAGGTTATAATGATTGATTCGGATGAGTTTAACGGTCAATTCGAGTTTCGTCCGTTAGAGCCAGGATATGGTGTAACAATAGGCAATGCCCTACGTCGCATACTATTGTCATCATTGGAAGGCTTTGCAATAACATCCATAAGAATTGAGGGAGTTGAGCACGAGTTTGCTTCAATATCAGGAGTTATAGAAGATATGACAGAAATTGTTCTAAACTTCAAGCAACTTCGTTTTAAGCGTTTAATAGATACAGAGGAAAGTGAAAAGATTACGTTTACCATAGAAAATAAATCAGTTTTTGAAGCAGGCGATATTAATAAGCATCTAAACAGTTTCCAGGTCATAAATACCGATCATATAATTTGCACCATGGAACCATCTGTAAGCCTAAACATAGAACTAACCATAGAAAAAGGAAGAGGCTATGTAGCAGCAGAAGAAAACAGAAAAGAAAACGATCTTATCAATACCATCTACCTAGACTCCATTCATACCCCAATCAAGAACGTTCAGTATGAAGTAGAAGACTATCGAGTAGAGCAGAAAACAGACTATGAGAAACTAATCTTCAATATCAACACCGACGGATCAATAACAGCCAAAGACGCATTAAAAGAAGCGGCAACCATACTAATCCACCACTTCATGTTATTCTCCGACGAGAAGATAACACTCGAAGACGATGAAAAAGTAGTAACCGAAGAATTTGATGAAAACGCTTTATACATCCGTCAGGTCTTAAAGACAAAGTTAGTAGACCTCGACCTATCTGTAAGAGCTCTAAACTGTTTACGAGCTGCAGATATAGAAACCCTAGGTGATTTGATGACCTACGACAAGGCCGACCTATTGAAGTTCCGTAATTTCGGAAAGAAATCACTAGCAGAAGTCGAAGCCCTAGTCAAGTCCAAGAACCTAGAGTTTGGAATGAACGTTGCAAAGTATAAATTAGATAAAGAATAATAAAATGAGACACGGTCGCAAAGTACATAAAATATCTAGAACACATTCTCATAGATCAGCCATGCTATCCAATATGGCTTCATCTTTAATAAAGCACAAGAGAATAGAGACCACTCTAGCCAAGGCCAAAGCCCTAAGAGTATACGTAGAACCTCTAATAACCAAGTCCAAAACCGATACAACCCACCAGCGTAGAATAGTCTTCAGCTATCTTCGCGACAAAGAAGCAGTAGCCGAACTCTTCAGAGAAGTATCACCAAAAGTAATGGACCGTAACGGAGGCTACACCCGCATACTCAAGCTAGGACAAAGGCAAGGAGACGGAGCAGAGATGGCCATAATAGAGCTAGTAGACTTCAATGAGAACATGTATAAAGAAGAAAAGACAGATCGCGCCAAGACAACACGTCGTAGCCGCACCAGAAGGTCTAAAACCACAACATCTCAAGAAGTAGAAGCAACCACAGCAGAAACCACAACAGAAGAAGTTGTAGAAGAAGCCGTAGAAGCCACAGCAGAAGAAACTGCAGAAGCAGAAGAAACAATAGAAGAAGAAGCTTCCGAAGAAGAGACCACAGAAGAGGAAACTACAGAAGAAGAATCCGAAGAAGAAACTCAAGAATAGAGTCCATCTTCATAATAATACAACAAAAGGGGAGAGCTTTAATAAAACAAAGCCTCCCTTTTTTTAATGTCCTAATCTTCAACAAATGCAAACAAACGCAAGTCCCAGGGGGACGATATGTTGGTAGCCACAATGTAGCTTGGTTTATTATGTCATGTGCTTTTTAAGCTTAGCTTCCAGCTTTTGTATTTGAATATTCAACTCAACCTTCCTGTTGTATTGTATCGTATTATTCATTCTTGACCTTAATCGCTTTATTTGAGCCTCAGTCTTAGCAACTACTTCTCTATGTTCTATAAGCTTATTAATGTCTTCTTGACTAGAAAGCTCTTCTCCTAATTCAATAGAATGAATTTGAGAACAAAAATCATTAAAAACATGGTCTAGACTATCCTTTAAATCAAAACGAAAAGGAATAAGCTCTTTGCTCATCCACTCTCCCTTGAAGGTATGATCTATTACTGCATTATCTGGATTGTTTACATGGGGATGCTTTACAGAAGCTGAAACATACACCTCATCTTCGTAAGCAACTACAAAAATGATATTGTAAGGAATTGCTCTATCCATAATGGTTAGAAGATTATCAATATTACTTTTGACCTTTAACTCAACTAAAAACACTTGAATTTCAGCAATATCTTTAGAAGGAAGATTTATTGTGTCTGACGACAACTTGTTCAACCATGTAATCCTATGAACTAGATCTGTGAATAAACTCTTTTGGCGTGTATTTGTATAAGGATGAAAAGAGTTCTTAGGTATAACCCTATTTACTTCTGTAGAATCTGGCAGTCCAAACATATCTATTTGACAATTAGGAATGAAATTAATTCAAAATCTTCAGCACCTCTAAACTTTCCATCACTAGAAACAGTTCCTCCGGATTTAAAGAGGCTTTTAACCTCTTTTTCTTCTTCAACCTCAAGAATAGAACCGATGGCCTTTTTGAGTAATTGAGAATAAGTATCCATATTATGGTAGTCTTCAGTCTCTTTACTAATTTCTTCACATAGCCTTAACAATGGTTCTGTACGATCCTTACAAAGCATGCGCATAGCGTCCAAGGTCTTTTTTGAGTCTATATGGTCAAACAATATATCTCCACTATCTGTAATATAAAGCAAATAATAAGGATGCAAACGATTAAGCTTATTGATATTCACTTCCTCATTAATGTTCTTTAATACAAAAACAACTCCTGACTTCAATAGTTCTGACGAAGGAACAACCGCATGGACTCCAGAAGGTATACTCTCCTGAGAGCCATATTTCTTCATTAGATTAGAAAGGTCAATCCTAAAGTCATTAAGCCCCAAGTCTGTAATATCAACACCTTCACGCAAGTCTTCTAAATCGCTAACATCCTCTTGAAGTCGCTTAAGCTGTAGCTTTCTATAGTCTAGGTCATCCTGCTTTTCCTTAAGAACATTATCATCTGCTGTTGAAGTAAGGTCAGTAATAATCATTCTGTCTTCCACTCGTTGCTTAAGATTAATATAGGCATCAAGCGTAATGTCTGGCCAGAAATTGACCATCGTAATAGATTCATTTATTGAACCAATACGGTCAATACGCCCAAACCTTTGAATGATTTTCACAGGGTTCCAATGAATATCATAGTTTATAAGATAGTCGCAATCCTGAAGGTTCTGTCCTTCGGATATACAGTCTGTAGCAATTAGCAAATCTAAGTCTTGAACTACCTCAGGAAACAACTTGTCCTTGTTTTTGGAAACAGGTGAAAAACAAGTCAAAAGTCCATTTAGGTTAGTAGGTAATCCTTTGGAAGTACTAATACGTCTAGAACCTGTGATTAAGGCAGAGTTTAGCCCATAGTTCTCCTTAAAATAACTTCCTAAGTTTTCATAGAGATAGTCAGCAGTATCGGAGAAAGCCGTAAAGACAATAGCTTTCTTATTACCCTTATTTATTGGATTATTAATCTTGTTCTCAATCAGTTTAATTAGATTTTGAAGCTTATTATCTTGTTCAACCCCAATCTTTTCTAAGCCTTCAATTAGCTCTCTAAAAAGCTGAAGGTCTTCCTCCAAGTCCTCACTCCAACGTATACGGTCAATATCAGCAACATGAACCTTAATCTTTTTGCCAATCATATTCTCTTCATCGCCCCAACCAGCCTCCCAATCAAAGTTCTCATCAAGCTCATCTATATTCAAACCCTCCAAGTCCTTTGTTGATTCATCTTTGAGCATCAAAATAGTACTCTCTATATACTCATGGATATTTAGAATAGTCTTTCTGAAGGAATCAATAGAACTCTCTAACCTCTTAAGCATATTGATGCGCATGAGTACTTTAAGGTTCTCCTGACGATCGCTCTGAGCAAACCTACCCGAGACCAACTCTCTATCATATAGCTTACCATAGTCTTCCATTTTATTAGGCAATAAATAGCTGAGTGGTGAATAAATAGCAAGATTTAATAGGCTTAGCTTTTCAGCAATATCTTCATAGGTATGAGATTTATCCTTTGTTAGCGATGGCTCACAAGAAACAGGTTTGTTCCTAGTTGGGAAGCTTCCGATGTCCTTTGTATCGTAGTAGGTAGTTATATGCTTACGAGAGCGTGCTATGGTAAGTGAGTCCAGAATCTCAAAGAAGTCATAGTCCAACATCTTTAATAGCTTTTCAGTAGTACGAGTATTAATGTCAGACCTTGACCAAGTATTAAAAGCCGTTTGTGCCTGTCTAAACACATGGTCAATACCTGTTCTTATTCCTAGTTTTTTATCTATAATATGCGATTTGCCCTCATAAGCTAATGCAAGCTGGTTCTTAAGATCATTAAAGCGATTATTGACAGGAGTTGCAGAAAGCATAAGTACCTTGGTCTCAACGCCCTCTTTTATAACCTTATTCAATAGTCGTTGATAACGATTCTCTCTTCCAGAGTAGGTACGACCAGCATTTCTGAAATTATGGGACTCATCAATAACTACTAGGTCATAATTACCCCAATTTATATTTGCAAGATCAATTCCATTACTCTTTCCTGATTCCCTAGAAAGGTCGGTATGAAACAAGACGTCGTAGCGTAGACGATCCTCAATTAGGATATTGTCTTTATAATTGGCTCTATACGTATTCCAGTTGTCTTCAAGCTTCTTTGGACATAGGACCAATACGCTCTTATTACGCATCTCATAATACTTAATCACTCCAAGAGCAGTAAAGGTTTTACCTAATCCAACACTATCAGCTAATATGCAGCCATTGAACTTTTCTAACTTATTAATTGCACCAATTACCGCATCCTTCTGAAAATTATAAAGCATATTCCAAACCACAGTATCTTTAAATCCTACCTTATCGTTAGGAAGATGGTCTTGATTCAAATCATCCAAGAAATCACTGAAAATGCTATACAAAGTAATGAAGTAGATATACTCAGGTGAGTTTTCTCTAAAAGCCTTCTCAAAATAAGCTTGTACCTTATTAGTAACATTGAGCAAAAGGTCATCGTTCTTCCAGATACTATCAAAATGCTTCAAATAAGAAGAACTTATAGGATAATCGGAACGTTGTATAAGCGATGGAAAACCTTCTTTATGAGTAATACCCAAGTCTGTAGTAGTAAAACCATTTATATTGTTCCACACATATTCTGCCCTATCTCCCTTGCTTGCTATAACCATTCCATTCATAGCAGAACTAGGATTGCGATTAGACTTAAACACCACCTTCTCTCTTACCCAGTTAGAACACTCTTTAGCAATGGAACGCTGTGTAAGTTGATTTCTAAGCCTAAGTTCAAACTCTCCACCGCAAAGTTCTGCCTCTTTGAAAAGATGAGGAATAAAGAAGCGTGGTATATCCTTTTTTAAGCTTTCCTCCATAAATACAGGAGAAGTATAAATAAACCTCAACTCTTCAACTCCCATAAGCTCCTTACGCAAAGCTTCAAAAGCGTATATCGAAAAGGACGCAGCAGCAATAGCCACCTTGCTTCCTCTTTTGAGTTTATCTTTCAAATCATCTACTAATCGATTGTCAATATTGTTTATTAGATCCATCTGCATAATTATTAAAGAGTTAAGTCTATAATTAACTATCTAAGTTTGCATTATTTATTTTACTTCAAAAACATGCGAAAATAACGCAACAAGTAGATATTCAACGCTATAAGCTGTTTTATTTCCTGTTTTATTTTTCAGTTATTTTTTTTTGAATTTATATGTTCTATTTCTATTTCCCCCTAAAGCTTTAAGTTCACCTCGACGAGCTAAACGGTACACAGCTTTTTGAACATCTTTAGGATATACTTCTTTTAAACGTTCTTGAATATCCTTCATCATACTCTCGCCATTTAGCTTTACGTCTTCAAGAATTAGAGCTTCAAGCTTATGAGAGTCTATCGTTTTAAGACTAGGAGTCAAGTTTAATTTTGCTTGTGAGAACAAATCTGGATTAAGTAAATATTCTGTTGATTTCCTACTACCCCTAGAGATTATAATATCTTTAACTAGCAAGTCTTTTATCCAGTCTTGTAATTTACTTTCTTGATTTAATTGTAGCATTTGAGATAACTCAGTTGATAGAATTTTTTTATGTGTAGCTATAACTCCTAATGAAATAATTTCTTTTGGTCTTAGTTGAAAATACTTATTTACATAATCTATAACAGATAAGGCATCTTTGTCGATTATGTTAGAGTATATGGTAACAGACATCTTGGTATAATCACTTTCAATTACAGGAAACTCTTTTGCATCAGCAGCAAGTTTTTCATATATGAGGTCGTAACCTGAACCTTCTCCCTCCATTAATCCTAAGTCGTGTAATGTTTGAATAAGATGAGGATTTCTTCTATGTCGTTCATTCAGAATATTCTCTTTTGATACGCCAACAGGAAGACCACCTGGGTTTGTTAAAACAATACGATTTGGATAAACCTCTAGAAATATATCTCCTGAGATAGTATATCTTTTATGTGCAATTGCGTTTATAAGCAATTCTCGTATAACTTCAGGAGAGTATTGTCTTATATTCTTTCTAAACATTCCATCACTTAGCTCAGTAGAATACTGGAGTTCAATAGCTTGCTTCTCAATGTCTAAAAGCAACTCCATAGGATTATGAAGATGAAAATGATACTTTTGCTCTCTTATTTTTTCTTCCATATCATTATATACTAAGTATTGAAAGGTAAGCGGATAACTGATTCTAGCTCTTTGAGCTGGTGTACCTAACCAAAGTACTCCCAAATTGGTTAAATACCCTTCTGGGCTCAAAAGTTCATAATGCTCGAAGATTTCCTGCTCTGATTTTTCTTTTATAAATGAAGATACCTTCTTTGAATTTAATATATTCGATATAAAGAACTCTCTTTGCTCTGGAGCAGACTCAGACAAGGTGATCTTTTGATTAACAACCAATTCCCATTGGAAGGCATTTTTTTCAGCGGCTAAATCAGTTAACTCTTCGCTTTTTACTGGATAGCAATTGTCTGAAATTCTGATTAAAACCTTTCCAGAACTTGTAGTGGCTATTAATCTTGTAGAAGGTAATACTTTAATAATAAAATACTCACCACCATTATCATGAGTTAAAATTTTAGGGTTCGCTAAGCCAACTCCATCTGTTAGACTTCTTAATCTGTCAAAAACTTTATTCATATCAGATATTTTGACTTTCTGATCAGGTGGTGGTGCCTTCTTATTATTTTCAATCCCTATTATTAGTTTTCCACCCTGCGCATTAGCAAAACAAACACAAGTTTCAGCTAATGATTCTAAATCTGATTTAGTACCAACTGCTTTTTTAATGCTTTTATATTCAATATTGCTGCTTTCTTCTTTCATAATAGCTATATATTATCACATCCTACAACACCTTCATCTCTGTCTCTGGACTAAGCTGTTTGAGCAATTGCTTTACGTTTTCTTTCGAAGTGTCGCTACTAAAGCCCGAGTCGCGGAAGACAATACGTAGAGGCTTATGCTTAGCTACCTCTTTTGCAAAGCTTTCATCTACGCCCTTGTCGAAACAACAATAAAGAGAATCACCAGCAACTGCATATACCTTCTTATTCTCTATCATCATTTGTTCAATTGGTAAAGACAGAGGTAAACCCCAATCGAGCATAACCTGCGCTACAAGGTCTTCATCAGTCCTACCATCCTTTACATTCTCTTCAAACAAATCAATTTGACTTTGCTCTACATCATTTGGCCTATAGTAAACATCCTTCATATTGCTAGAGTCAAGCTTATAAACTCTAAATCCATAGTCAATATCTGCTCCCGTCTCCTCCTTTATTTTCTTTCCTGCTCTTCTAATTCTCTCCTTACCTATCTCTGCAATATTCTTATACCCAGCCTTATAAGCTTCACTCTTTTCATCAGTCTCCTCAGGTAGCTGCACCATAATAAACTTCCTATTACCACCATCCTCTGCATTCAACTGCATAACAGCATGAGCCGTTGTCGAAGAACCAGCAAAGAAGTCGAGGATTATGTCATAACTACTAAGCTTGCTAAAAGAAATAATTCTTTTAATTAAATCTACAGGTTTTGGGTAATTAAAGAGTTTTTCGTTAAATAACTCTTTTACTAATGACGCACCTGTTTTATTTCCAATGTCATCAATAATAGTCGTATGAAGCTTTGTGTTCTCTTCAGGATTAGTTGGTTCAAATATCTTTTCATATGCAATCCACTTCTCATTTCTCTTCTTAAACTCTACTCTTCCATTTTTAATTCCTGATTGCATCGTTTCTTGCCCCCATCTCCAACAACTTTCTTGTCCATCAGAAAGAGTAGGAAAATGTTCGTTTCCATCTGGATCAGTTATTGAATAATATAAATTGGGTCTATCGCTTCTTTTGCTGTTTTCTCCCCATTTCCGCAATAATTGTGTTTTGTAGTATGCTTTTTTTTCGTCGTCATAAAAGGGATAATTATCACCCTCTTTTGCCATTTTGCCTGATTCAAAAAGATTTATATTTTTAGTATAGCATAGTACATATTCATGTATTATTGCATAGTTCCTACTGTCTTGTCTGCCACCACTTCCTTTCCTTGTAAAAATTGTAATGAAATTACCTTCCCCAAATATCTCATCGCATACTTTGCGTAAGTTATGTACTTCATTATCATCAATAGATATAAAGATTACACCGTCATCTGTGAGTAGGTTGCGGGCAAGTTTAAGGCGCGGGTACATCATAGAAAGCCAGTCGGAATGGTAGCGTCCTGAGCTTTCAGGATTTACTAATAGACGGTTACCTTCTTCGTCAAGTTCTTGTTCTTCCTTCCATTCCTTTGAGTCTTGTGTAAAATTATCCCTATACACAAAGTCTTTACCCGTATTATATGGTGGGTCGATATATATCATTTTGACTTTATTGAGATAGCTTTCTTGTAGTATCTTTAAAGCCTCGAGGTTGTCTCCTTCAATGTAGAGATTCTTTGTTGTGTCGAAGTCAACGCTTTCTTCTCTCTCTGGTCTTAGAGTATTATTGGTTGGAAGGTTGGCAGTGAGTATGGCTTCTTTCTTCCCAGGCCAATCGAGGCGATAACGTTCAGCAACACCCTCAACAATATCATTATCTAATTCTTGCTTTAACTGGTCAAAATCTATCTTCTTTCCTTCTGCTGTTTCTGTTACACAGTTAGGAAAAAGCTCTGCAATTCTTGCTATGTTTTCACTGACCATGTCTAACGAGGTCATATCCATTCTATCTTTCATGTTTATTCTTGTTTTCTGTTTTCTCTCTTTATTCTTCTTTGCTTACTTAAGACCTGCAACTTCTATTAGCTTACTATAGGTAGGGATAACATCGAACTTAACCTCTGCTCCGCTTATTTCCTCAAAATGCTTCTTGGCACATTCTATCTTAAGCTTTTCAATCTCGCGTAGCTGCATCATTTCTTCTCTACCTTTGGTCTCTACTACAAAATAAATATGTCTTGTCTTTTCTTTGTCAAGGACTATTGCCCAATCAGGACTATAGTTAGCAATAGGGGTGGAAATATAGAAGCTCCTTGGTAGCTTTGCATATACTATTACGCTATCTGCTCTTTCTAATTCCTTCACAAATTCTTTTTCATTCTTAGAGTCAGTATTGATATAGTCGTATATATGTTTCTTAAGCTCCAAGTCATTACGCAAAACTGTTTCAGTATTCGAAAACACTGTCTTTGAATCAAAGCGCTCGTCTGTCTTATAATAAACTATATTATTCATAATCAAGCTTGCTTTAGTCTCATTTATTAGTCTAGAGGACTTGGCTATAAACTCCTCTGGATTCTTTTTAAATAAGTAAAACTTCTCGGGCTTAATGTCTTTAAGTATGGTTGCAATAGTAGTTCTTTTTAGGTTGGTTAGTTCTTCTATTTCGCCAAGAAGGTCATAGTAGGCTTCTGATTGCACTTCTGCCCTTACTCTGTTTTCTTCCTTCTTAGTGATATACATCCCCTCACCTTCTTTGAGCTCTTGCTTACTACTCACCTCTTGCTGTTCTCCTGTAATTATATGATAGAAACGTTCGCTAACGTGCAAATCCATATTAATACGGCTAATGCTATCTTTTATTAGGTCTTCTGTGCTATAATCAACCTCGTAGGTAGTCTTAATATTAATTCTTTCCCAAAGTTCTTGGAACTCTTTCTTATCAAAGTTTTTATTCAAGCTCGTCCTTACATTCTTTCTTTCATCAATAGGAAGTGGTATCTCTCCAGTATAGACCGACTTCAGCAAGCCGCGAATTGATTCGCTATATTGTTCTAGGATCTTAGGTAGTGGAAGTTTTCCTTTCTCAATTATCTCTTTTCCTTCTGGAGTAATTTTATAGTTAGAGTCGACATCTATTATTTTTTCTGCTGCTAGTTTTATCATCAACTTTTCTGCATCTTCTTTGTTTAGAGTGTATTTCTCATTCATTTCATTGCTAACCACCCTGTTGAGAAAGAAATTAATATCAGCTTTTTGTGGCCTATCTCCAAGCCCAGCTGCTATCTCATTTTGTAACCCTTTAGCAAAGTCTTCATAGCTCTCCGATGCAACAACAGTAAGCCTATTAACATTATGAACCTCATCGCCTATTAGTTCATGATCATGCCTTATTCCTTCCTTATCTACACATAGCCTCATTCCACGTCCAACTTCCTGCCTACGTCTTATCTCGCTTCCTCCATCAACACCCTTTAGCGCACAAATCTGAAATACATTAGGGTTGTCCCAGCCCTCTTTAAGAGCAGAGTGAGAGAATATGAAACGTGTGGGTTCATCAAAACTCAAAAGTCTTTCTTTGTCCTTCATAATAAGCTCATAGGCTGAAACATCGTCGGAGCTCTCATGTCCTCTTCTGATTACAGAGTCTACAACTCTGCCCTTTTTATCAATTGAGAAATAACCATTATGCACTCTCTCAGCTGTATCACGCTCTAAGTATTCTTTATATTTATGCTCTTTTGGTACATAGAGCTTAGTCGCTTTTTCAGCGTTTGTTTTGCTTACATAGTCCGAATATTCTTGATTAAAAAGATTTAGGTAATTATTAATCTCATTACTATACTCTTCTTCAAATATCTTAGCATAATCTCCTTGCATAGGCTGTCCGTCTTCGTCATAGGCTCTATACTTACCTACTGAGTCAATAAAGAAAAGAGACAAGACCTTAATGCCTTTCTCAAACAACTCACTCTCTTTCTCAAGGTGGGATTTGATTGTTTCACGTATTTGGATACGCTTAAAGAGAAGTTCATCGTCTTTATTATTCACCACGTCTCCTGCATAAATATCTTCACCATTGATAACAATCTTATTATTAAGGCCATCAATTTCTGTTATAATACAGTTCTTATAAGCAGGCAACTCTCCAGATAGAATAAAAAGATTATCTCCTTGTGATAGTTTCTTAGTAACACGTTTCACTCCATTGCTCGAACGCATTTCAAATTCCACTGCAGCTATTGGAGGTTTGTCTTGGCTAAGGACAATATGCTGAAGATAGATATAGCCTGTGGTACCTGTAGAGCCACGTAGATTAATACCCTTAACCTGAATCTTCTTAACTAGTTTCTTTTCATAAGCATCAATAGCATCGAGGCGGTATATCTTATTATAGACTTCAGCATGGGTTGCAGAATAACGCAGAGTGAATAAGGGCTTAAATTCCATCATGCTTTCTAATGACTTAGAACCAACCCTTCCTACCGATTGAGGTTCGTCTATAATCAAAATAGGATTGGTCTGAGAAATAATATCAATCGGCCTTCTTGATCCAAACTGATCTAATTCAAAATAAATTCTTCTAGCATCCTTACCTCTTGCCGCAAACGCTTGTGTATTAATAATCATTACGCTTATTCTATTGTCAGAAGCAAATGACTCAATATCCTGAGGCCGTGAGGAATTATAAATAAAGGTGTTTATTCTATGCTTATAAGTCTCAAGGAAATGCTCTTGAGTCATATCGAATGATTTCTTAACTCCTTCTCTAATCGCTACACTAGGTACAATCACTATATACTTACTCCAACCGTATTTCTCGTAAAGCTCATGCATTGTGCGGATATAAGCGTAGGTCTTACCTGTACCTGTTTCCATATCTATGGTAAGGTTTACGCCTATATCAACGCCCTTAATCCTATCTATTTCTTTATTCTCTATTAGATAATGCCTGCTTTGCACCTTTTGGATGTTTTCAAGTATCTGAGTATCTGCAATAGTCAAAGGAGAATTTCTATAACCAATATTCTCATAGAACTCGTCTCCTAAAATACCCTGTATTGCATTATTAGTAATTTGCTTGGTTCTTAGAATTAGGTCTTTACTTCTTTCTAATGTAAACTTACTTGTTTTAATTTTTTGCCCTTCAAAACAATCTACCACCGCCTTAACAGCCTCAAGTTGAAAGTCTTGCTCTTTAAATTTTATCTTCATAGGAACCTCTTATTATGTGCTTTTTGTTTTCACAGCAAAGATAGAAATAAAAACTCGAACAAGCATTATATTAATCTAACAAGTTACATAATTGCCACCCCTACGGGGTTAAGGAGGGTAGGGGTGTTATCTCTGTTGCTACCAAAATAGTCGCCCCTAAAGGGGCTTTATGGAAGTTTATATATCGCAAAGCGAGGAGGGTATATTCACACCAACAAAACAATGCATCCACAAATTAACGCATCTACAAATCAATGTATCAACAAATCAACGCATCAATAATTACATACGCTTCAGCCATATTAAATTAATACCTCTAAAACCGCGTAGCGGTGATCATTATGGTAGCAATGGAGTAGGGGTGCCATTATGGTAGCGGCTGTATTTACGTCTTGCTGGCTCTTCCCTTGTATCACTACTTCCACCATGGGATGTTTATAGATTATAATGCGATAATAAAAGATTGTTTCTTTGTTTTAAAAAAATGATTCTTTGTTTCATTTTACTCTTACTTGATAATAATAGGGCAAGACCGCTTTTCGAATTAGGAGTTAGGAATTAGGAGTTAGGACTTAGCTGACGCGTGTATATCTTCTTTTACTACCATAATGTCGTCCCTTCAGGACTTAGCTGACGCAGTAACAACTAAACAAATAAATGTATCAACGCATAAACAACCCCTAAGGGCTTTGCATCCGTTTCATCCGTTCTTATCCGTTATATCTGTGGTTCAGACAAGAAAGTGAAAAGTAATATGAGTTCAAACGCCAAAAACCGAAGACCAAATACCAAATATCAAAGACCAAACACCAAAAATATGTAGAGCTGAAAAGGCGTTTTACCGAGGAATAATTAATTGCCTTCCGATAAGAGTGAAAATGGTTGGATTTATGGTGGAGATTATCTTGTAAGGTCTTGGTTATTAGGATTATTCTTTGTATATTTGCAAATGAATTGGTGGGAATAAACCTGCCTAATATTGAATTAAAGAATGATGATTGAGATAAATATAATATATGGACTAACCTTTGCGGTTCTTACGCTTGTTCTAAGCGTAGGCCTCTTGTTTTCTAAAAGAGAGAGCAGGGGAGAGGTTGTGTTTGCTCAATATTTAGTGAGTTTCTTAGGATTTAAATTAACAATTAAGCGGAGGTAATTCTTAAAAGCCTCAAATCCTCTCTTCTGCCCTTGCCATAAATAGGCACACCCTGTAACCAAAATTTCAAATTTCTTATAAACTTCAATATCATCGAGAAATAAGGATATTATTACCCGATAATATCGAAATGAATTGGGAAGTTAGAAAACCGTCGTAAAAGGACAATTTACTGACTTCGGAGGTCAGTCGACCGACCTGCGGATTCATTTTACGTCTGTTTTGATTCTTAATTTTTAGGTGGTAATCAGGGTGTTTTTCGTCTAGTTTTAAGAGGTAATTAAGGAAGATGTTAATTTTGAAGTTATTGCTTTGCAATGTTTATTTAGCGTTGCTTGTTTACGGTCTGGTTGACGCATTAAAGAATTTACGCGTCAGCATCTGGGTCATCTGATAATCTGATTAATCCGAGTTCAAAAAGAAGAGAAAGAGCCATTCTCCGCTACCATAATGTCGTCCCTTCGGGACTAGCTGACGCAAGAGAGAAGAGTAGGGGTGTTGTCTTCGTTTACTACCATAATGTCGTCCCTTCGGGACTAGCATTGTCGAAGAGTAAAGCGTTATTGTTTCATTGTGGCTTATCCGTTACATCTGCGGTTCAGACAAAAGGAGTTTAAATGCTTCCTTTTTTGGCTTTTTTCTCTAGTTTTGTAATTGTTTTTAAGTAGTCTTTTTCGACCGGACTTAGGGTTTTGGCTTTATATTTTCTGTATTCCAAGACGGCCTTTTCTTTTGCTTCAACACTTTTTATTTGACCTGCATTTTTTAATAGTTTTCGATTGGCTGAGGATAGTATATTGTCCAGTTCTCGAATATAGTCCGCCATTCTCATCTCTTGATGTTCTATTGCGTTTAGTTCTGCTATATCAAAATAGGCTGCTACTAGGTTATTAAGCACCTTTAGCTCTTGTTCTGTAAGGTAGTTTTTAGCAATCATTGCCTCTGCCTGTGTTGGTTCATCGCCCTTGAAATTGGTCATGCCTGCAAAGGGCTTGTCGCTATCTACGCGCATATAGATTACCTCGCTTG
>FZPS01000073.1_pt285 | contig 39333 bp, 30 predicted proteins | sample 1817821 | NCBI WGS metagenome assembly FZPS01 (sample SAMEA104158645, study PRJEB21678) | metagenome | place: Germany | collected 2015-04-21 | reverse complement strand
GATGTATATATGGCTCCCGCATCGGTTCCGCCCGCCGCAAGAATATCCGACTGGTTGGCTATATCATTCTTTTTGCATATATCCTGCATTATACCGATTAGTGATTCGTCACATATCACCGACCTGTCCATGACCTTGATTGCCGCTCCTCCGCCCAATACCGCATTGCCTTCTTTGGTAATAGGAGTATCGAATGAAGATGTCACATCCACTGCAACAGCTATTTCCGGCTGCACTACCCTACTTGCTACTATTGCTCCCTTTAAGCCCAATTCCTCCTGGCTGGTAAAAACATAATACATGTCGTTGTAAGGCTCGGTATTTTCCGTTAATGCCTTTATGGCAACATAACAACCGATACGGTTGTCCAATGCTTTGGCAACTACCCTGTCATTCTTAAGCATACATAAAGGTCCGTAATAACTGCCCATATCTCCCGGTTTGACATAATTCATGGCATCTTCTTTATTCTTTGCTCCTATGTCTGCAAACATATCCCCGACATTGTTGTTTTTAATACTCTCGACATCTTTTTTGAAACATAATACGCCCACCGTTCCGTTTCGGAATATTATTCTGTTTCCTATCGAAACCGATACGGGAATACCGCCTACAGGTCTGAGATATATATATCCGTCGGAATCTATATACATGACCATAAATCCTATCTCATCCTTATGGGCGGAAACCATTATTTTCTTCTTGTCTTTTCCGTACCCGTTCTTAACGGCTATAACATTATCTATTCCGTCGGTCATAACCCGGTCCACATGATCTTTTACCAGATCGGTTATGACTTGATTAATTTCGCTTTCTCTTCCGCTCACTCCGAATGTCGCAGTAAGTTTTTCTAAAATCTCCACAATTTTCCCCTTTCGTTATCTCTTTTAATTTTCGGTCTTCCTTTCTTTGGCTTCTCTGAAAAGCTTTACGGTATCTTTCATGTTGAACAGTATAAGTCCCAACAGAAGTATGCCGGACAACATAAATATCAACTGAAACTGAGGCACTTCAAATACGCCGAACGGTTGCATATTTACGGCAATAAAATCCTTCATTAAATTTCCTATAGCGGGAGCTACCGCTAAAATTAATGCAACCAGAGCGGTATAGAAACCGTCATACAGCGATCGATCTTCTGCGGGAATAACATCATACTTGGCTTTAAACACTACCAGAGAAAAAAGCGGTACGGCCATGGAAGCGAAAATATTAACCAGTATCGTCATAACATACCTTGATGAAATATTGGTAAATCCCCACAAAATAGCCTGTATTAAATATAGAATGTAACTAACAATAAGAAGAAAATCCGTATTATGTCTGTCCACCAACTTACCTGCAATAGGATACCAGACAAATTGCAGTATAACGTTCAATGTAGCGGAGATTGATATAAAAGTGTACGACAAACCGAGATAATTCAACTGGTAAAGTGTTGCAAAAGACATGGACAGGTACCATATGAAGTAAAACACGGCAATGGATGCAATAGATTTCATAAATGTCCTGTCCTTTAAAGGGACAATCAGCACATCCTTAAGCTTTATCTTTTTCTTAGGCGGTTGCAGAGGCGGCTCGTATATTTTATAGAATGAATAATTTTCCGCCCACATGACAATCCAGGATATAGTAAACACAATAACAATGGCCATGTACTGGTCGGATGAGGTATCTATAAATGCCGATACAATAATAGGAACAAGCAGATGAGCTATCAAAGCAATCATATTCCTTACGCTCATATACTGACCTCTTATCTTAACGTCTATAAGATCCACAAACCAGCTGTTTATCGCAATACCCATGAAATTATTAAGAGCATATGCAATTAAAGCTATGGCTATCATAATGTACGAGGCATATTGATTGGGAAATATCAACGGAATCCATGCTATAAAGACTATCAGCGTTTTAAGTATGGTATTGAGTATCAGAGTAAATTTTTTACGATTCTTTATCGTTTGCATGACATATCCGGCAAAAATAGCCATAACACCTGCAACACTTCCGATAATAGGCAGATAAGCTATTACTATTTCAGGAGCATTAACTTTATTGAAAAGTCCGGTCAGATAAGTGGCTCCGGTAAGCAGTGCGAAAACGGTACCGACAAATCCCTGTACTATAAACCAGTCTCTGTCCTTCTTACCCGGCATGGTAAGCAACTTTGTGTCGTTTCTGTAGAATACCGCAATATATAACTTTCGTAAGTAATCTTTTATTTTACCGAACATATCAGAATTCCTGTTTTGTCATTATTTCGGGCCCATTGGCTGTAATGGCGACGGTGTGTTCATACTGTGCCGAAAGGGATCCGTCCGCAGTGTATGCGGTCCAGCCGTTGTCCTCATCTACATAAAGGTCATAATCTCCTTCATTAATCATGGGTTCAACGGTAAAAACCATGCCTTCAACTATTCTTGATCCCCTGCCTATCTGTCCGTAATGAAGTATTGCAGGATCTTCATGCATGGCTCTGCCTATACCGTGTCCGGTAAAATCCCTGACTACCGAAAAGCCGTTCTTTTCGGCATGCCTTTGTATATGGTAACCTATATCACCCAGACGGTTGCCTTCTACAGCCTTGCTTATGCCTTTGTAAAGACATTCTTTAGTAACGGTCATAAGTTTTTGTGCAACGGGACTTACCTCTCCTACGGCATAACACCATGCCGAATCGGCCATCCAACCGTCTTTATCGGCCACCATATCCACTTTAACAATGTCACCTTCTTTGAGAACATATCCGGAAGGCATTCCGTGGCATATCTCATCATTGACCGATGTGCACGAAGCATAAGGATATCCGTGATATCCTTTCTGAGCAGGTATGGCATTGTGTAATCTTATAAATTCCTCTACGAATCTGTCAATTGCAAAAGTTGTTATACCCGGCTTTATAATCTTCCTTAAATTTTCATGACAAGCCGCAACTATTTTGCCCGCTTCTCTGATCATTTCAATCTGTGACTTTGTCCGAATATTAGTCATACAAAAATCCCTTCATCCCCGAATATATCATTACTGCACTGTTATATCAAGAAGTGTACATTCATTTATTTCGAAATAGCTCAACTGCATGGATTTATTCAAATCTTTGAGAGTATCCAACAGCGGTTGTATTTCCTTGATAAGAATAAATGCTTCTACCCGGGTGGCTCCTTCGGATATGGGCAGGTAGACAATCTGTCGGAAATCCTCCTTGTTAAATACCGCATTTCCTTTTCGTTTATAGTAGAAATCCTCATACCCCGTTGTCGGGAAAAGTATTTGATCTTCAGAAAAAATATGACTTTTTTCCAGATATTCTTCGGGAACATTACAGTAAGCATAGAAAATCACTTCATCACTGTCAAATGCCGTATCATCGAATGTGACGTCAACATAAGACCATCTTCCGTCTATGTTCACAACATTCCAGGTGTGTGCGGTCCCTTGCGCTTCTCCGCTTACCTTCTGACACCTTATACCCGCCATATTGGTCAGCATATAAAATGCATCGGTGTATCCCTGACAGTTGGCAAAGCCCGTTGTAAGGCAATATGCACCGGTAATATTGTATTTATCCGCATCGTTGTCGGCTTCTTTTTGGTAACCCAGAGTTTCACATATGTAGTCGTGAATAATTATTTCCTTATCATAATCACTCATTTTGCTGTCCAGACGATTGTTTACGAAATCCACGGCAAAACGATAAATTTCCAATTCTTTCTGACTGAGCAATGATCTGTCATTATTGAGATATGCATATACAATACTGTCACCGGGATAATATTCCAACTCATATATTGCAAAATAGCTGCCGCTGTTTGTCGAATAAATCGTCCTGTAGCATCCTTTTAATCCATATTTGTCCAAGCAATCAAGAGAAGAAAAATTATCCTGTGATGACGAACGGACAAATATGCTTCTGTGTTTTTTTGCAACACAGGAATCAAAATGGATATAAAATTCATCAATATCTGCAACATATTTTGCATGATCGGTATTGACATCTTCCAAACAAATTCCTACTGAATAGGGATTAAACGAAATTTTTTGCATAAAAGGACTGTTACCCGGTGTTGCATCATTTTTCTTTATCAAAGTTATTAATGCACAGGATGTAAGATTTATGGCAAGTAACAGTAAAAGCACTGCCATGGTTATTTTTCTTTTTCTACCCTTCAAGCAAATATGCCTCCATAATGTTAATGAAATTATACAACACCTGGAAAAAGATTTAAACATAATAAGCCGTTGTTTTTATTAATTACTATAAATACTTATACATCGGCACATTCAAGTAGGTATTCACTCATTCCTTATTCTCACACAATGATATATAATATAGGTTGTGAGTAAGTAAATAATCCGGAGGTATATTTTATGATTCTAAAGAAAGACTGTAAATACGATATTATGGCCGTTACAAGCATGGGCATCAGAATTACTCCCGTCAATCGCCAGCCTGTAAACGTATCCAACCTGTATGAAATGCATGCGACAAGTGCGGAAACCAATGTATTAAACATTTCCGCGGCTTTAGGACTAAAAGCTAAAGTTTTAACAAAATTCGTTAAGGACAGCCCCATTGCACTTTATATAAAGGGAGAACTCAGGAAAAGAAATATAGAATTTGAAGGGATTGATATTGAACAGGGAGGTCCTTGGGGATATCGCCATCAATTTAATATAGCCGACAGCGGTTTCGGAGTAAGAGGACCCAGGGTGTTGAATGACAGAGCGGGCGAAGTGGGAAGAACCCTGTCCGCATCGGACTTTGATCTGGAAAGAATATTCAAAGAGGAAGGTTGCAGAATTTTGCATCTTTCGGGATTGATAGCGGCTCTTTCCGAAGAAACATCGAAATGCTGTCTGGATATTGCATTAGCTGCAAAAAAATACGGAACCGCAATATCTTTTGATTTAAACTACAGAGCTTCTTTCTGGAAAGGAAGAGAGAAAGAGCTACGTGAAATATTTACAAAGATAGCTTCCATATCGGATATATTGATAGGAAACGAAGAAGATTTTCAGCTGGCACTGGGTGTCAAAGGACCGGAAGCCGGAGGTAAATCAATTTCCAAAACCGACGCATTCAAAGATATGATAACAAGGATATCCGCACAGTTTAAAAATGTAAAAGTATTTGCAAACACTTTAAGACAAGTGGAAAATGCAAACTTACATTTATGGGGTGCCATCATATATGCCGAAGGTAACTGGTATGTTGTGGAGCCGCGTGAAATTCCCGTTCTGGACAGAATAGGAGGCGGAGACGGATTTGTCGGCGGTCTTTTATACGGTATTCTTAAAGGATGGCAACCGGAAAAATGGGTACAGTTCGCATGGGCAAGCGGAGCGCTTGCAACCACTCTTTTAACGGATTACGCTCATCCGGCGGATGAAGAAGTAATATGGAGCATATACGAGGGAAATGCGCGTGTAAAAAGATAGAAGAGATATCTTCCCGATACTCTTCTATTTAGCGGCATAATGCCAGATGGTATATAAAACAACATAAGACCTTAGACGGATACATGTAGACTACAATTTAAACCGGCTAATATGTGCTGTCCTTTGCAACTTGCTTTCTGAGTCTGTTCAGTTCCTCAGTCATTTCCGTAAATGTTGCAATACTCATTATTACCAATTCACCATATCCGTTCTTTGTAACAATGATAGGCTCTTTTGCAGCTCTGCACATCTGCAGTACATGTTTTGTATCTCGTAATTCTGCTATGGGAACAATCTTCGGCACGTTCATAACAGTACATCCTCCATATTAGGATAGTATACTATATACTAAATAATGTCAAAGAAGAAATTTGAAATTCATCCCTTAAATATGCAAATTATGTGCATATTTAAGGGTGTTTTTATGACATCTTAAAGAAAATTATCCGTTACTTTCTCTTAAGATTACTTGTCTTATATTCCACCAATACTTTTAAGTGGTCCGACAGTGCCTGCATCTCCCATCGGGCTTTCTGTCCGTCTCTTGCTTTTAGTGACTGATAGATATTGCTGTGCATTTTCATACATTGCTGTTTAGCACCGGCATCGGATACATATATATCGGAAACTGCAAATATCGCCTGCTCCAATGTCATAAATATTTGTGAATATGCCATATTACCCGATATATCCGCTATCTTTTTATAAAACTCATGATACAAAGCGGCAAGCTTTTTCTCATCTTTCAGTAAAACTTCCTGCTCAGCTATGTTTCCCAACTGAACAAGCTCTTCCTCTGTTGCCTTTAATGCCGCTTCATATACGCCGTTACACTCTATGAATGCAAAGATATCAAAAAAACTGTCTATGATTTCCTGTTCCAATTTACCGAATGCAACAGCACAATTCAATGTAAGAAGGGTGCCTTGCTTTTTCCAGTTGCGTACCCTGGCACCTTTTCTCGGTACTATGTCCACAAATCCTTTAGTATTAAGAACCGCCACAGCGGTGTTTATAACACTCCTTGACACATTATACTCATCACACAGTTTACGAAAAGAGGGGAGCATAGTATTTATCTTATACTCCCCGTTTACAATCTTCTTTTCCATCTCCAGGATAAACCTTTCGGTTAAACTATCGCTCCCGTTCATTCATCCTGTTCCTTCTCCCATTTAAGTACGGGATTTCTCGCTGCAGTTACCTCATCCAGTCTTCTTACATATGTGTTATGAGGTGCATCATGCAGAAGCTCGGGATTTGTTTTTGCTTCTTTTGCTATCTTATTCAATGCTTCAATGAATTTGTCCAGTGTTTCCTTACTCTCTGTTTCGGTAGGCTCTATCATCATGCCTTCATGCACAATCAGAGGGAAATATATTGTCGGCGGATGATAACCGTAATCCAAAAGCCTCTTTGCCATATCCAATGTGGATATGCCGTATTGCTCTTTCTGTCTGCTTCCCGAAAGCACAAATTCATGCATGCAGAATCTGTCATACGGAATGACAAAACTGTCCTTTATTCCGGCCATTATATAGTTGGCATTCAACACTGCGGTTTCGCTTGCCTTTTTCAATCCGTCGGGTCCCATTGTCAGTATATAGGCAAGTGCCTTTATGTACACAAGGTAATTACCGTAAAATGCTTTTACACGACCTATCGCGTCTTTTCTGTCATGGTCTAAATAATATCGCTCACCGTCCTTGCAGACTACCGGTTTCGGAAGGAATCTGACCAAATCTTCTCGCACACAAACCGGTCCGCTTCCCGGGCCGCCGCCACCGTGAGGCGTGGACATTGTCTTATGTAAGTTAAAATGAACAACATCAAATCCCATATCAAACGGACGGGCAATACCCATTATGGCATTAAGATTGGCTCCGTCATAGTATAGTAAACCGCCCTTGTCATGCACAATCTTTGCTATCTTTGTAATATTGCTTTCAAACAACCCCAAAGTATTGGGATTGGTCAGCATCAGTCCCGCGGTTTCATCATCCATTAAGGCGGCCAATGCATCAATGTCCACCAGTCCCAAATCATCCGATTTAACCTGTACTATCTCATATCCCGCCGTTGCCGCACTTGCAGGATTGGTTCCGTGAGCGGAATCGGGAACTATCATTTTGGTTCTTTTATTGTCATTCCTGTTCTGATGATAAGCCTTTATTATCATTATACCGGTCATTTCACCGTGAGCTCCCGCAGCAGGCTGCAACGTAGCACCTTTCATGCCTGTTATCTCACATAAATACCCGCCCAATTCATATGCCGCTTTAAGCGCACCCTGAACCTGATATTCCGGCTGATAAGGATGTAATGAAGTAAATCCCTGAAGGCCTGCAACATCCTCATTTACCTTGGGGTTATACTTCATTGTGCACGATCCCAAAGGATAAAATCCCTGATCCACACCGTAATTATTTCTGGAAATGTTGGTAAAGTGTCTTATAACATCCACTTCCGACACTTCGGGAAGAGATACATCGTCCTCCCTTGTGTATTTCTTATCTATCTCATAAGACGGTACTTGGCTTTCAGGCAGTGAAAATGCGCATTTTCCTTCTTTAGATAAATTAAATATCAATTCAGCCATTAAACTCACCTGCCCTTCTTATGAACTCATCCATCTCTTCTTTGGTCCTTTTTTCCGTTACGGCTATAAGCCATCCTCTGTCGGTCTCCAAGCCCCCTATAAATCCGTGTCCGTAAAGATATCGGTTCAAAGCCGCTATATTTACTTTCGGTTTAACCGTAAACTCATGGAAGAAAGGCATATCCGAAGTCTTTTCAAACTTACCTGTTTTCAGCAGCCCTTCATAAACATAATGTGCATTATCCACACAGCGCTGTGCGACCTGCTTAAATCCCTTTTTACCTGTCACCGAAAGATAAATGGTTGCCGTCAAGGCACATAATGCCTGATTGGAGCATATGTTGGAAGTGGCCTTCTCCCTCCTTATATGCTGCTCCCTTGCCTGAAGGGTAAGCACATAAGCGGTTTTTCCGTCCACATCTGTAGTTTTACCCACTATTCTTCCGGGCATCTTTCTCATGTGCTCTTTAACACATGCGAAAAATCCGAGATAAGGGCCGCCGAATCCCATGGGCATTCCCAGAGGCTGACCTTCTCCCACTACGAAATCCGCACCGAAATCTTTAGGCGATTTCAGCAGTGCCAGCGCCACGGGGTTTGCACAGACAATAAACAAACTGCCGTTTTGCTTTACATAGTCTCCGATTACTTGCATATCATAAATATCTCCGTAGAACGACGGATACTGCACACATACTCCCGCTACATTTGTTAAATCGGCTTCCAACAGTTGTTTAACCGTCATAGATGTGTATTTTATATCTCTGAATTTCAGATATGTTTCCACAGTCTCTCTATACTCCGGATGCATATCCTCCACAATGATTATATCGCTTCTTTTACGGAAAGCACCGGAGGATATTGCACACGCTTCCGCCAGAGCCGATGCACCGTCGTACATGGAAGCATTGGCAACGTCCATTCCTGTAAGTTCGCATATCATGGTCTGATATTCGAAGATAGCGGTAAGAGTTCCCTGACTTATTTCCGGCTGGTACGGGGTGTATGCCGTTAAGAACTCCTGACGTGATATAAGGTGAGATATAACCGAAGGTATATAGTGGTCATAAGCACCGGCACCTAAAAAACATGCATAATTGCCGGTGTTGCTGTTTTGCGCGGCCAAAGACTGCATGTATTTTATAAGTTCCATTTCGCTTTTTGCCGGCGGAAGATTCAAAGGTCTTTTTAGTCTGACTTGCTCGGGAATACAAGAAAAAAGATGCTCGACACTGTCGGCCTTACATCTTTTCAACATTTCCTGCCGGTCCCTGTCAGTTACCGGTATATATCTCATTATTCCGCCTCGCTTTCGAGGAACTCGTTATATTCATCTTCCGTCATAAGATCATTCAGTTCCGTTTCATCATCAATAATTATCTTAGCCAAATATGTGCCGTACGGATCTTCATTTATCTTTTCCGGAGCATCTTCCAGCTCGGCATTGGCTTCAATAACCGTCCCGCTTACCGGCATATATACTTCTGCAGCGGTTTTTACCGATTCAATTGCACAAAGAACATCACCTTGTTGCAGCACGAGATCTTCTTCCGCCAACTCGACATAAACAATATCTCCCAACTGTTGCTGGGCATAGTCGGTTATGCCGATATACGCATATTTGCCTTCTTTTTTAATCCATTCATGATCTCTTGTAAATCTCATATCCCACTCCTTATCATTTTTTATACATTTTTTTATAAAACGGCTTCTTTACCGTTACTGCTTTAACCTTTTTTCCTCTTATGTCCACATAAACGAAGGTACCGACTTTAGTATATTCGGTGGAAATAAGAGCCAATGCACAGTTCTTACCTAAACTCGGACAATTACTGCCGCTTGTCACATAACCTATCTTTTCGCCCTCTTCATTGAATACGTCATAGCCGTTTCTTGCTATACCTCTGTCTACCATTTCCAAGCCTGCAGACCGAACGGACACACCTTTTTCGGTTTGTTCAATCAGAGCGGCTTTTCCGATAAAATCGCTTTTCTCCGGTTTAACAAAACTCTTCAGTCCCGCATTGAGCGGTGTTATCTCTTCGGACAACTCGTGACCGTATAAAGGCAATGCACTCTCAAACCGCAATGTATCCCTTGCCCCCAAACCGCACGGAGCGGCACCTGATTCCATGAATTTTCTGAACAGTTTCTCAGTATCATGGGCGGCCGTATATATCTCGAATCCGTCTTCTCCGGTATAGCCCGTTCTGGATACCATGGTGTTCACGCCGTCTACAACCACATTATTCTTAAATCTGTAAAATGCAATCTCTTCCAGATCGGTCTTAGTTAACTGCTGCAAAATATTTTGCGCTTCAGGTCCCTGCAGTGCAATCTGTCCGTATCTATCCGATTGGTTACTGACAACCACATCATACCCTTTTGTATGTTTTTTCATCCATTCAAAATCCTTGTCGGTATTGGAAGCATTTGCAACCACAAGAAAATCTTTATCGTTGTTCTTGTATATCAGTATATCATCCACACACCCGCCATGTTCATAGCACATGGGTGAATACATTATCTGATTTTCCGATATGACACTGATGTCGTTGGTTATAATGTAGTTCAAATACTTTATCGCATCTTTTCCCGTTACCGAAATCTCTCCCATATGCGAGACATCAAAAATACCCGCCTTGTTTCTTACTGCATTGTGCTCCTCTATGATGGAGGTATACTGCACAGGCATATAGAAGCCCCCGAAGTCTACCATTTTGGCTCTCAAAGATTCATGCACAGAGGTTAAAGGTGTCGTTTTCATAAATTATATGCTCCTTGAAATATATATTTATAATATGTTCTAAAAGAAGAAAAGTCAACGGTCATAGCCTTTATCTTCTTTTCAGTTTCTCATACACTTCATTATAATAAAGGTAATTCTCGACATTGTGCCCGGGAGTTATGTGGTTGCCTATTGCAAGCATGTATCCGGGGCAGGGCTTACCCAAATCCATGCACCGTTTGACCTCATTTTCAATGTCTTCCCTGCTGCCTCTCATTATTATCCTTGTATCAACATTCCCTATAATGGAAACGGTTTTCCCGTATCTTTCGCAAATATATTTTAAGTCGGTAAGAGGTTCGAATATCAGACAATCCACCCCCATATCCACAAACCTGTCCACAAACAAATCAAACCCGCCGTCACAGGTAAATAAGACCTTCTTACCCGCTTCTTTCAAATAAGAGATATTTTTCTTAACATAAGGGAATACATATTTGTCATACCAGGCAGGAGCTATGAAAGGCCCCGACGACCATACCATATCATCATGTATCATACATACGGGAACATCGGATTTGGCCAGCGCCTTAAAGTACTGTGAAATCCATTGGGAATATCTTACGGTAAACTCACCGAAACGGGCAGGATCTTCCCCTGCAGCCGACAGTAGCATATCCCATCCCAGTATCTCTAAAATTCCCGATATGCATGTGACATATATACCTGAAGTATTAACTCCGTCAGGATGCAATTGACATCTTTCAAGATAACCCTCGGTTATCGCTTTTGCTTTGGTTTTTAAGTCTATTGTTCCGTATGTTTCATAAAAATCCAGATTATATATTTCCTCAATATCGGTAAAGGCCTCATGCTTATTATCCCTGTAATCCCCGTAACCTTCTTCAAATCCCGCATGCCCCATAGTGGTCCTTTTATCTCCGAAGATATTACTGCCTATTCCGGTTGCCCAGAAAAGTGATATATCCCATGCTCTTTCAAAGGCGGTAATTGCATTGAACTTTGTATCATCATCGGAATCCTTATTGACGGCTATTCCCGTAACCGCATGTAAAAGTTCGTATGCCAACTGATAAGAATATTCGGTTCTTGGGACTATATCGGGCATTTCCAGGTTAACAGCCTGCATTCCTAACTCATATGACATACAAAATCCTCCATAACCTATTCTATCATTATTACTGATGTTTACAAGGTATAAGCATTTGACTTGATAAGGGTAAAGATATAATATTTTATGGAAAGACTGATGTTTATAAGTTACTTAAAAGTACCGACACTTATCAGTAACAAACGATATAAAAGAAAAGGAGTATGTGACATGACAACATTGATAGCAGGACTGATAATCTCAATAGCTTTATTAAGCGTCATAGTTTATTTCAACAGCAAAAAGGACAGCAAAAAGAAATTCCGTGCAAACTGTATAGTTGCCGCACTTCCGCTCATAATAGCATTTTTCATTGCCTCAATAGCGGTAATTCCGGCAAACTCGGTAGGTGTACAATACAGCCCGTTCAAAGGAGTTCTGGAGGAAACACTTCCCGAAGGATGGCATTTTAAAGGCGTATTCGACAATATATATATAATCAGTACCGAAGTGCAGACCAGCACCCTCACTGAAATTACCGGTCAGACAAAAGACAGCCAGTACGTCGAAATGGTTATTGACGTTAAGTATAAGGTTTCTCCGGAAAAAGCCTATGAAGTGTTTAAACAATACAGAACTTTGGAGAATGTCGCAGTAAGTCTGGTATCACCGACCGTACAAAGAAGTATTGAAACCATTTCCATACAATACAACATTATCGAAATATTGGGAGAAAAGCGAAATGAACTTTACGCAGGCATCGAAGAGGAACTTACAAAACGTTTTGCAATAAACGGTATACAGTTCGTATCCATTAACTTTACCGATACCGATGCCGGAGCGGAAATTGAAAAAGCTATTCAGGATGAAGCCATCGCCAAAAAACGTGTGGAAACGGCGGAACAGGAACGTCTGCGTGTGGAAATAGAAGCCCAGCAAAGAGTAATAGAGGCATCGGCAAACAAGGAAAAGGCGGAAATAGAGGCCCAGATTAAACTGATTGAAGCACAGGCCGAAGCCGAGGCCAACAGACTTATAGCCGAATCCATAACACAGGAACTGTTGCAAAAAATGGAAATGGAAGCCCGTCTTAAATGGGGATGGGTAACCGTTCAGGGCGGTTCGGTAATAACGGATATAAGGGAGAAGTAATAATCCGCTATTCAAGAATCGGAATTTGTTAAGGAGAATTGTATGGAGTTCGGATGGATTAATGTGTTCGGAGCGGGTATTGTGCTTTTTCTTATGATACCGAACATTGTTTATGCCGTAAAAAACAAAAATGAGAAAAATGTTTGTACCGATAAATATATGAACATAACGGAGCAGATAGGAAGATATGCTTGCATTATCCTGATGTGGCTGCCTCTTCTTGTTTGGAAATTCGGATTTGCAAGTGTATTTGAAATGCTCCTTTATATCATAGGTAACGGCGTACTGCTGATTGCATACTGGTCGGTATTTGCACTATACTTAAAAAAGAAGAACAAAAACCGTGCACTTATCTTAGCCATATTGCCCGCATGCATCTTTTTCTTTAGCGGACTGTTATTGCGACATTGGCTGCTTGTGGGTTTTTCCGTTATATTTGCAATCGGACACATTTATGTAACATTGAAACAGTTTAGTCCGACAACTACCGTACAAAATGACAAATAGAAAAATGACCAAACACCAAACCGTTACTCATCCGTTACAACCTCTTTTTAATGACGACTCAAAAATCTTAATCTTGGGTTCCTTTCCCTCCGTCAAAACCAGAGAATACGGCTTCTTTTACGGACACCCGAAGAATCGTTTCTGGCCTTTGATCGAGAGGATTTTTGATGTGAAACTGAGTACGGATATTGAAGAAAGAAGAACCTTTCTTTTGCAACATCATATTGCCGTCTATGATGTCATTTATCAATGTGACATTATAGGGTCAGGTGATTCCAGTATCCAAAATGTAATCCCCTCGGATTTAAGCCGAATCTTTAAAGAGGCGGATATAAAGAAAGTTTTCTGTAACGGAGCAACCGCTTATCACTACTATCAGAAATATCAGGAGCAAAAAACTAATGCTAAAGCTATTCAACTTCCCTCTACCAGCCCTGCCAATGCAAGATATTCCATGGATGATTTGTATAATCAATGGAAGGTAATAAATTATATACTTTGACATACGTATTAATACGTGTTATTATATAGTTGCCGAAAGGAATGTGCCTGTGAAAGTATCTGAACTCATTAAAAAACTGAAGGCAAGTAAGAAGTGTCATCTCATCGAACACGGTGCAAGACACGACATGTGGCATAGCGACATAACCGGAAAAAACTTCCCTGTTCCAAGGCATAATAGTTAGGAGATTAATTCTATGAAATATGTATATCCGGCAATATTCACAGTTGAAGAAGATGGAGGCTATTCCGTAAACTTTCCGGACTTTGAAAGCTGTTACACATGTGGCGATACATTAGCGGAAAGCCTTGCTATGGCGGAAGATGTTCTTGCCTTTACACTCTACAAACTGGAAACGGAACAAGCTTTGCTTCCTGCTCCCGGTAAACTTCAAGGGTTAAGTCTCGGAGAAAACGAGTTCGCCAACTATATCGCATGCGATACAATGGAGTACCGAAAACGAAAGAATAGCAAAGCTGTCAAAAAAACACTCACAATCCCTTCATGGCTAAACGAAGAAGGAATTGCAAGAGGTATCAATTTTTCTCAAGTTTTGCAGGATGCTCTAATGGAGAAAATAGAAAAATATACAAAAACTTGAATAGAAATCCCTCAAACACTTGAATAAAACTTCCTCAAACACTTGAATATGTGCTATAATGTCCTTGTTTAGTGAGGTAGGCTTATGAAGACATATTTACCGAGGATTATTGATAAATTATTAAAAGAAAGGTTGGAGGCTAAAGGAGCTGTTCTATTGGAGGGACCTAAATGGTGCGGTAAGACTACCAGTGCTAAAGAAATAGCAGCCAGCTTTATATCAATAGACCAGCCTGAAATGACCAAGCAGTATCAGTCAATGGCTGAACTCTCTCCGTTGCAGCTTTTGGAAGGAGAAACTCCGAGGTTAATAGACGAATGGCAAATAGCACCTAATTTGTGGAATGCAGTAAGATATGAGGTGGATCAAAGAGATGAGTTCGGTCAATTCATTTTGACAGGTTCAGCTGTTCCCGCAGAAATAGATAAGTCTATGCATACAGGGACCGGCAGGATTTCAAGACTATATATGCGCCCCATGAGTTTATATGAATCTTTGGATTCAAGCGGTAAAGTATCTATTAGCGACTTGTTTGCAAGTCGGGAAATATCCGCTAAAAGCGATACAGACTTGGAGGAAATAGCATTTTTAATATGCAGGGGCGGTTGGCCTAAATCTGTCGGATTACCTGAAAATCCGGCTCTTTACCAAGCCAGAGACTACTTTGAAGCTGTCGTTTCAACCGACATAAGCAGAGTGGACTCGGTAAGAAGAGATAAGGAAAAAGCAAAAAGAATATTGCGGTCATATGCAAGAAATGTGGGAACCAAAACCTCTTTAGAGACTATAAGGCAGGATGTATTGGCAAATCACGCAGGCACCTTGGACCCTGTGACACTCTACTCATATAGGGACGCATTAACAAAGATATTTGTTATTGAGGACTCACCTGCATGGAATCCGAATTTAAGGTCTAAAGTAGCTATCAGGACAACTGATACAAGGTATTTTGTTGATCCTTCAATAGCTGCTGCTGCATTGGAACTGGGACCTGTTGATTTATTGAACGATTTAAGTACCATGGGGCTTATTTTTGAAAACTTATGTGTCCGCGATTTACGGATATATGCAGATTACTTGGATGGCAGCATTTATCAGTACAGAGATAGCAACGGACTGGAATGCGATGCGGTTATTCACTTAAGAAACGGCTCTTACGGTCTCATTGAAATAAAGTTGGGCGGTGACAGTTTGATTGAGGAAGGTGTCAATAACCTAAACAAATTGGCTTCAAATATAGATACGAGAAAGATGAAAGAACCCGCATTTATGCTTGTCTTATGTGCAAAGGCTCCCTTTGCTTACCGTAGAAAAGATGGAGTTTATGTGGTTCCTATAACCTGCTTGAAACCATAAAAAACATTCAAATAAAATTGTAGAACAATTGGAGCAGATTGTCGGTGTCTGTGCTTTTTGTACCGTATTCTTTTTTTTAACTAATCCGGAATAACTACTTCAATAGTTATTGAAGTTGTATTGAAGTAGCATTGAAGTAACCATTGAAGTTGCATTGAAGTAACCATTGAAGTATAACAGAAGTAAATCAATAAGCGGAAGTTGTGTCATGCAATATGATTTAATGTCTATTATTTCAAAAAGACGAAATGAGCTTATATCCGTTATATTGGTCAAATGCAATGTTATGGAAGCAATCTTATTCGGAGCTTTGAAGAATTGGAAGCAAGAGGAAATTTTTTATAAGGCAAAGTTTGCGAAGGTAGTTATGAGGAAGAATGGTCAATTCCAAAATTTTAAGAAGATTTTCTGGCACAACAGAATTCACGTAAAAGCTATGTACAGGATGAGCATAGCGACATTTGGAACAGGGGTTATTCCTAACATATTTAAATTAAAACTGTAATTGCAAATGACAAGAGCACACGATTATCCGTACAATCTTGATGTCAGACAAATGCCATAGATTGAAAGGATTTATTTCCAAAGGTTTTACAGATTTAAAGAATACATAAAAACAGCGTTTTTTCTCGACTTTTCCTCAACAACCGTATGTCTTGTTTAAGCTGTTCAGAGTACTCTTTATCTCATCAACCAGATTTTCCGGAGCTACCAGTTGCGCCTTATCCCCGAATGTAAAAAGCCAGGCTATGAATGTAGGGCTTATGGAAACATTCAGGAAAGCCTTGAATTTGTTTTTTCCCACGGGGTATACCGTTATATCCAACCCGAACCGGTCAAACACCACATTCAAAAGAGACATATCAAAAATAATCTCGGCTTTTACGGGCTCTCCCTTAAACATGTTGAACATGGGTTTTGTATAAGTTACAAGATCAAACTCTTCTTTTTTATCCATATCAATCTTTTCTTTCAATATCTCTATGGACTCCATTTTATCCACTTTGAACTGGGTAACATTATATCTTTCGTAATAGCATACAAGATAATAGCACTCGTCTTCCCATATCAGGGCATACGGAGATACCTTATACTTCCCCCTTACTCCCCTGTAAACTTTATTCTTATCAATGTCATAATCAAAGTAACTGAACCGTATTTTGGCATTTTTGGATATTGCCTCGTTTATGCTGTCTATGTTGTAATAGACATTCTCATTTTTACTTTTAGCTTTACTGTATACTCCGGTATTCCTTACAAGCTCTTTCTTCTGATGTTGTGATGCCAGATTGCATAAGCCGTCAATAAGCTCTTTGGTCTTCTTTTCGGTTAAAAATCTGGCAGCTACCAGAGCATCGATGATAAGCTTCAACTCCGGTATCTGAAACTCCCTTGATGCCATGTAGTATCCGTATGTTTTGGATTTTACACCTATTATGTCACATCCCAATTCATTTAATACTTTTATGTCATCATATATGCTTTTTCTTTCGGCGTTTATACCTACAGTTGCCAGCTGCCGTATTATATCGTTTACGGTCATAACATGATTTTCGTCGGTGTTTTCATACAGCATTTTGTAGATATGCAATAATTTAGCTTTCTGAACCGCTGATTTGGCCATTGTTTCTTCCCCCTTAAGCTCTTTTATATATATACTCTTCCCGTCTGTTTAATAATCTTCTGTCTTTAAGCCATGCCGGTATATCGGCTATGGATATTATATACGGCATACGATGGTGTATGGACATAAACTGCTCATATGCTTCCGTTGTTATTATAACAAACCTGTCTTCTTTATATACACCTGCCATGTATATAACCGAGCGGTCGGGTTTTGTGAACAGATATTTCTTTTTATCTTTATCCCATTCAAAATATCCCGTAGCGGGTATTATGCACGGCTTCATGTATTTAAACATGGTAAGTTCGTTTACGGTCTCGCCTCTTGCATTGATGACTGTTTTGTTATTGTACTTATTCACCACTCCCCATATCTTATCCATGTTACCTTGTATGGTTTCTATCTCCACAAGGTCGGAAGGAAATATTTCTCTTTCTTCCAAATTCAGAAATCTTCCGCACATCACGCTTTCCTTTCCACAAACCATTTGTCTTCTTCAAAAAATATATATGTCTCTGTACCCATTATCTTACATAAATACCGTACTCCGCAACCCCCTGCTTTGAGACTTGCCGCCCTCCTTATATCCAATACCCTGTCTACGGTATATATTCTTCCGTCTTCCCATTCTATATTAACCGGTATCATCTGTCCGTCCTTTTTAAATTTAACGGTAACATTGACATATTCTTTTACCCTTTTATCTTCTGTCATCTTTTCTCTCCCGTGTTAAAAGAAACTTTCCTCATAAGTGCTTCGGTGCTGTCGGATAAATCCCCGCAATCTCTCCCGTGAATAAGTACCGCTCTTTGTACGGCATACGGCCCGTATCGCTTTCTTATTGAATCTATGGAGTATTCCAAGTCCATTGTCTTGAAGCGCTTGTTTTCCTCTTTAAATATGGATATCTGTATAGGTCCTTTGGAACTTGCAAGGTCGGTTACCCTTATGCCGAAACTGCGTACCGGCTTATTAAAATACCAGTTGGCTTTTACCAGTTTCATGGCTCTGTCGGCTATTTCCGAGGATATATTGGTGTAATCGGAAAGCTGTCCCTGTCTTTCAAACGATTCCAAATCGCAGTCCCGTATATATATCTGTACGGTTTTTCCCTTTAGTCCGTGTTCTCTAAGCCTTCTCGCAACACTTTCGGCCAATACAAAAGAAGTTATCTTTATATCCTCCGTTGAGCATAAATCCTTCGGAGGAGTGGTGCTGTTGCCTATGGATTTGATTATTGTTTCATGTTGGGTATTCTCCACCGGTGAATAATCATTGCCCATTGCGTAATCTTTAAGTATCGTTCCGCATTTTCCCAGTTTCTCACGTATAAATACTGCATCAATGTCGGCAAGCTCCCCTATTGTATTTATATTCCAACTATTCAGTTTTCTTTTAGTGGCATATCCCACATACAGAAGTTCCCCTACATCAAGAGGCCATACCTTATCTTTGTAATTGTCTCGGTCTATAACGGTGACGGCATCGGGTTTTTTCATATCGGAACCTAATTTGGAAAAAACTTTGTTGAAACTGACACCTATAGATACGGTTATACCCAATTCAAATTTGATACGTCTCCTTATCTTCTCGGCTATCTCGTAACCTTGATCCATTGTTCTGCCCGGAAAAGAAATATCTATCCAGGCCTCGTCCATACCGAAAGGCTGAACCTTCTCGGAATAAGAGCAGTAAATCTCTCTTGCAAGATTGCCGAACCGAAGATATCTGTCATAATGCGGAGGTACCACTACAAGATTGGCGGCTTTAAGCTTTGCCTGCCACACCGCTTCTCCCGTTCTTATACCTACAGCCTTTGCCTGTTGATTTTTGGCAAGTACTATTCCGTGCCTGTTCTCCACGCTTCCGCATACGGCAACCGGCAGATTTCTTATGGCAGGGTTATACAGACACTCCACTGAAGCATAAAAACTGTTTAAGTCCGCATGCAAAATAATAGTTTCCATAATACCCCTACCTTCAGGCGTATTATATAATACGAACATATGTTTGTAAAGTGTTCGCTTTTAACTGTCCGATATTCTACCCATATGTCCGTTTTACAGAAAAGTCATTGAAAGTACAACTTTATCACTCGATTATGTATTCCCACTTTATCTGATCCTTGTCTTCTATTTCATACGTGTCGCTGCCTACGGACGGCGATACACCGTTGACATAATAAATCCATCCGCTGGTAGGACCGCAATCAAATTCATATAGCCCGGCAATACCTTCAACATAACGTGTAACCTTTGTTCCTCTTGACGACATGTGTATTTTATTATCTTTACATGCCGCCAATGTGACATCGAATACCGTCGTGCCTTCTTTCAGACTTACCGCATATTCCGATAAGATTATTCCTTTATCCGCTTTGGTTGCATCTATTGTCACATATACATACCCTTCCGAAAGATCGGTATCTTTTGTGCAACCGGTTATTAAGACAAATATTAAGCATAATAAAAAAATAATGTATACTGTACGTTTCATTAATAAGATTCTCCGTAAAAAATCTTCACCATCAACGATATGGCTGCTTCTCTTGTTATAAAACTATCATCATTCACTACATCAATACCTGCTATTCTGCTAATACTTTCTGTCAGCTCAAAAACCGTGATATATGAGTCGGGTTCAAAATATACTTCATCCGCTCCGAACATTATTCCGTTAAGATAGCAGGCTAAAACATACTTTGAATACCAACTTTCTCTACAAATATCCTTAAATCTGGGAACAAAAATATCGGTATCTAACGGAGCAACATTGTACAGCATAACACATGCTTCGGCCCGGGTAAGATTATCTAAAGGTCGCAAATTGTTTCCGTCACCTACAACCAACTTTTCAGTATACGCTGTCAAAACATCGCTATAATACCTCTTTGAAATACTTTCCTCATCGAAAAATCCCGTCTTCCTTACTACGGCCGGATCTGTCGGTTCATGGATAATATTCGGCGGTACTGTCGAAGAAGGAGATGCAATCGGTGAAGGTGATGGAGAAGGTTCGGGGATAACACTCTTTTCTTTCTTTACATATACATAACCGGTTTTCATTGCACTTAATGCCAAATATGCCTGTTCCGTCGCCATAGCATCGGCACTTTGGGAAATACTGTGCTTGAAACGAAAATCTTTTGTCATATAATTTTCTATCAAAGTATCATAAAGTGTTTTACCGTTGCGAACAAATCTGCTATCGTTCAAGGATATACCGGCGGTACATAGAGCAATAATAATCTGGGAAAGTATTTCCGAGCTGTCGAACTTCTGATAATACATAAATCCGTCATTGTCCAGCTTTCCGCTTAAATAGGATAAAGCTTTATCCATGGCTTCTTTTGCCTGCTTATTGTTCTGATAATATGCTAATACGGACACAGCCATTGCAGTTAAATCACTATCCGAACCCCACCCCTTTGCCAAAGGAAAACCGCTGTCCTCATTTTGATATTCCAACAGCAGAGTCAATAAATTATCCTTGGTCCATATTGCATTGTCTTCCGATTGCACATCGGTCAATGCGAAAAGGGCGAAAATAACGCCGTTTACTCCCGATTTATCTATCTTCTTAAAAGACTGAAGCAGAGAAACAAGGTTATATCCGTGAAAATCCTTGGGATTCTTTCCGTCCTGCTTTAAAAGAATTATTATCTTGGCATACTCCAAAGATGTCCTGTAGACTCCGTTTCTGCTCACAATATCTTCTTTTAATGCCGCATAATATGAGTCCGGTATTCTATAACCGTTAAGTGAAAGTCCGAGAGCTTCCCATAAGGAAAGCTCCGCTTTTTCAAGGTATAGCTGTGATATTTTTTCACATGTATCTTCCGAAGCTTTAACACATACAGCTCCGAGCAAAACACATACAGCCAATATCACAGCCAGAGCCTTTCTCATTTATTTCCCTATAGCCTCCATATAGCTTATTATCAGGTAGGCAGCTTCTTCTCGCGTTAAACCTTCAGTAAATACCGCTTTCTGTGCATCACTCAAAGCGGCATCCGATGCAAATGCCGTATTCAGAGCATACTCGGCAACATCGGCTGCAACCGCAGCATTGGGATAAAGATATCCTTTGTCATGCTTTGCCAGACCGTATCTGAATACCGCTTGAGCATAACCTCCGAACCAGTTGCCTGCAACGACATCGACATATCTCTTCCTGTATTTACCCGGTACATCCAGTTTGGATGCACGTACGAGCATTGTAAGGAATTCCGCTTTGGTAATTTCATCGGCAGGTCTCAGATTATTATCCTGATCCCCGTTCATGATATATTTACCTACCGCCTTTTCCATGTATGTTAAGTAATTATCGGTTACTTCCGCATAATCGTTGTATTGCTCCAAAGATACATCGCTGTCACTTGTTACATCAACGGTCACCGACGCTCTGGAAATATTGTCTTCCTTGGGTAATACGGATATTTCATAAACGCCTTTTTTGTTAAACTTAAGATTTACATATCCGTCGTTATCGGTTACATATCCCGCTTTATGTCCGTTTACCGTTATCTCACAGTTTGCATAAGGATGAACCGATGTTTCCCATGTGACAAAATCCAGTACATGGCGATACAATCTCACTCGTATATTCTCACCGCCTTGGACTTTTATGCTTGTCATATCAAAGTAAGAATAGGTATCGGTTGCCCAATCGTTTAAAAGATAAATATCCAGAACATCTCCGTCAGTCAACGGCTGTTCATTTACCGCAAACCAGGATGTTTGGTTATTTACCGTATACATCCAGGCGGAATTGCCCGAGGCTTCCACTCCCGCCAATGCGGATATGAAAGAACCCTTGTTGTAATTAGCAATTTTAGGATCGGCTGCATCAAAACCGTTACTGTTGAGTGCCGCAATTATGGCATGTAAAGCGGAAAATTCACACTCCGATGATGCATCGTATTTTGCAAGATCAAACCCTTTAGGCTCCACACACGCTCTGTAGGTTTTATCGGTTGTATATATGTTTACCGCCACACCTTTACCCTGCACATCTATGTATGCATAGGGGCGGGAGATAGTGTTTATCCCGTCAACATATTTCTCGGCGGATACTATATGAGTGCCTTTATCTTTGAATGTAAGGTAGGCATTGCCGAATTCATCCGTTACCGCATCGGTCTTCTTTCCGTCCACCGTTATAACCGCTCCTGCAAGATTCTCATTAGAAGCAGCCCATGTAACGGGGTCGGTTACCTGATGCTTAAGGTTGAGCTTTACGGTGGTAAATGCGTCAACTTCATACTCGTCCGCTACACCGAATGTGGAATAGGAGCAGTTCATCCAGTCTTTGATATAATAGAGTACTACATAATCATCTTTTTCCAGCTTTTGGTCCTTTACGGAATTCCATGACGATTCATCGTTCAGAACATACATCCAACCGGCATTTCCTTCGGCTTTAAGCCCCAGTACCGAAGAAATGTAGGAACCGCCGTTTGCTTCCAAGACCTTTGCTTTGGACGGGTCATGCCCTTTTTCTTTCAAAGCATATATTACCGCATGAAGCACAGTATAATCTGAAGGCTCTTCGGTAACTCCGTATGCCTTTAAATCAAACCTGTTCAAAGGCACCGCTGTCTTTTCCACTAAAGTGCCTTCATATCCTTCTATGCGTATGTATGCATATTCCGTCTGTGCAGCGAAGACTGCAGGTGTCATTGCAATAAGTAATGCCGTTATTACTATCATGCAGATCGTCTTTGTACTTCTTCTCATAATTTCAATCCTCCGTTAAAATTAAAAAATCCTCTTCTTGCAGAGAAAAGGATTAAACTACATTCCCCATCTTCCGCAAGCAATGTATGCTATATCCTACGGCAGGTCTTCTGACTGAAATTCATCGCTTTTGCACCTTCCCGTATCTCTACAGTGGTTTATTGCAATCGCTCCTTCACACAGCGGCGGGACCGTGCAGGATTTTCACCTGCTTCCCTATTAAAAAATTGCTTTTACCGTAAAAATCGCATATTGAGTTGTATAATTAGTTAATCATAAAAGGGTAGTTGTGTCAACCGAATCAAGCCTTTTCCCGACTTGTTTTTTTGATGCTGATACTATCAGTACAACCACAATTACTACCGTTACAGCCAAAAGAAATATTGTGCCGGGAATATATAACCTGCACAGCATAAAGTATGAATAGATTGATAGGATAACGGCTTCGGTAAGCGCCGACACAAACTTGTTTTTAATAAACAGGTCAACAGTCATCCGGTTTAATGCAAACACAAAAAACGGATAGATAACGTACGGCAGATACTCGGTATAGTCGGCATTAATAAGGGAGGTTAAAGCGGGCAGTACTTTATTTGTTATCCCTACGTATTCAAAACCTCCGAGATTGATTGCAACGGCATATCCAAGACCTATAATCGTTGTGGGTATGCCCACATATATGCACTGAATGACCGATTCGCCTGCTGAAAAAGCCGCTTTGTCTTTAATACCTATCTTTATATGCAGAGCATATCTTGTAACCATATGTATTAAAGCACTTGTAATACCGATAAAAAGAGAATAAACAATATAATCGGAAGACAACCGTGTCTTCAAAAAAGGAACGAGGAAAATAAGGGAGAATATAAGATTTTTCACTACTATTCCGTAAATGGAAAAACTCGCCATACCTAAAAGCATGGACTTTGTTTTTTTCCGTATAATCATGACAACAGAAAAAACAAGGGGCAGAATTACAAATGCCCCTGCAGATATTGCCATGATAATAATGTTAATACGGCCTACCATAATTTATCCGAAATACTCCTGCAAAAACAGAGCTATCTGCTCATCCCAGCGCTCCCAATCATGGGCTCCGCCGTCGGTAGCATATTTAAGGTTTAATTTCGCTTCTTCCGCACACTTTTTGAAACTCATGTTGTGAAGGTAAAGAAAATCCGATGTCCCGCAGTACTGATAAACCAAAAGGTCTTTTACGGAATATCCGTTAACCGTCTTGTTTCTTTGTATAAGGGAAATAAGGTCGTTGTCGGTTCCGGCAAGTACGGGGTCTTCACCGAAAATGCTTATAAACAACTGTATATTTTTCCTGTCGGTCTGCTCATCGCCTGTAACAAAACCTTTAATGTTCGCCATATCCAACACTCCGGAAAAGCTTCCCACAATACAGAATTTGTCGGGATTATTAAATGCTATTTTCAAAGCACCGTATCCGCCCATAGATAATCCTGCAATCAAATTGTCTTTCCTCCTGGAGGAAAATCCGAATGTGCGTTGAACATACTCCATAAATTCGGTAGTGAGATATGTGTAGAACGGCTCACCGTATCGCATATCGGCATAAAAACTGTTTTTTGCGTTGGGGCAGACCACCGCAACTCTATAATTCTCGGCAAGCCTTACTATATTTGTATATGTTATCCAGTCATGGCATGTCCCGTGCATACCGTGCAGAAGATACAATACCTTTAAGTCTTCGGGCTTTGCCAAAGACGGCAGTATAACATTACATTCATCCTGATAATAAAGAAGATTGGAACTGAATTTGCAATTGATTACCGAAGCACCCATTTCACACCTCACACAATATATTTGAGTATATTAAAACGTCCCAAGCAGGAACGTCTTATACTACAGATTATCAAATACTTCCTTAAAAGCTTTAACCGAATAATCGATATCTTCGTAAGACAACGCGTCGGAAACCTGTATTCTTATCCTTGCGGTACCCTCCGGGACCACAGGGAAACCGAATCCGGTAACATAAACCTTCTTTTCCAGCATAGCTTTAGCTATTCTGATGGCCTTTGCGGTATCTCCCACAATTATAGGCACTATTGCACTTTCTCCTTCCAAAGGCTCGAATCCTTCTTCATGCAGCCGCTGACGCAGATATTTTACCTTCTTATGTAACGACTCTATAATGCTGTTATCTCTCTTAAGCAACTGTATTGCTTTTAACGACATTGCCGCAACAACCGGCGGAAGGCTGTTTGTGAATAGCGATGTTCTGGAGGCCTGGATACACATATCGATTACTTCTTTTTTAGCGGCCACAAAACCTCCGGCCGAACCTCCGAGCGCTTTACCGTATGTTCCGGTTATAATATCTACCTTGCCCAAAAGATTATGGTATTCTATAGCTCCTCTTCCCGTTGCACCTACTACACCCATTCCGTGGGAATCGTCCACCAATAAGATTGCTTTGTATTTCTTGCACAGTTTATATATCTCATCCAGTTTGGCAATATCGCCTTCCATGGAAAATACGCCGTCGGTTATAACCAGCCTTGTGTTGAACCTTTCGCCTTCTTTCAGAAGCCGCTCCAGATCTTCCATGTCCGAATGCTTGTATACAAATCTTTCCACTTTCCTGCTGGTTAAACGACATCCGTCTATTATACTGGCATGATTCAACGCGTCGGATATGATACAGTCTCCTTCAAAAACAATAGCGGGAATTACACCGGTATTGGCATTCCAGCACGACATATATGTTAAACAGCTCTCGGTATGCATAAACTCCGCCGTTTCCTTCTCAAGTTGCCTGTGTATATCATAAGTACCGCAGATAAATCTGACGGAAGCGGCACCTGCACCGTATTTATCCAATGCTTCATGTCCTGCCTGTATTACTTCCTTGTTATTGCAAAGCCCTATATAGTTGTTGGAACACAATACGATAACCTCGTCATATTTTTCAATATCCGATTTATTACTCATAGGTGTTGTAAGATACTGATACTCTTTGTAAGTACCTCCGTCTTTCATTGCCTGAAGCTTATTTCTTAAATTCGAATAAAAATCCATGATACACATCTCCTTGTCATACTTTAAGTCATATATTTATTATACACTCTTTTCATGTAACGTGAACTAAAACAATGAATATATGTCTATTTGATAACCTTCCACCAACCGCTTTTTTTAGAACCTTGACGAATTACATATCCTTTTTCTTTTAGTTTGGATAAGTTGCGCTCCACCGTCTTAGGTGTTTTTTCTATCTTCTTAGCAATAACACCGTATGTAGCCCTCGGTTCTCTCAATATTATTTCCATAATATCTTTTTCAGTTTTATTTATATCGACATTTGTAGCGACATTTATTCCGACATTATTCTGAATAACTTCATTTAAAACACTTCTTTCAAAGGGAATTGTAACCATAATATGATTATCGGTAATATCGAAGACTTCCTTTCCGTATTTCCTGATTATTGTCGGGACACCGTGCCCTGTATGCTCCACAATATCCAAATCGGAAAATATTTTCATCAACCTTAAATTTCTCGGTTTGCTTATTCCGCGGAAAAATTCTTCTTTCGTTAACCCGTGAGGTAATCCGCCATGGGAAAAAACTTCCAATCTGTCGGTATAAAAAGATACTTGCGGTTCGCTGATCAACCAGTCGTTGTGAATAATAGCATTGATAACTGCTTCTTTTACACAGTCATAATCATAAAGATAGGTATCTTTTCTCGGTCTTATTGTTGTATCGGTAGTGCAAATATTTTCCGAAGCAATACGGTTCATAAGCTGTTCATACGCAAATATCAATGAACGCTGTCCGTAATCAGTTCGCTGTGAAATAGATGCTTTATCCAATCCTCTGAATTTCACATATATTAAGGAATACCTATTATTGTCTGACAAAAGCTCACCCATAATATTGTATTTTCCTGACGGTGCTATTAGATACAGGTTTGTCTCAAAGTTATCATCGTTGAGCCTATATCCTTTATCAAGGTAATACTGCTTGAGTGAACGAAAAGAAAGTAAAGGCAGGTTGGTAACCGCTTCCGTTATTAAATCATTATTCAGAAACTTCAATTTGTAACGATTTGCAATCTGTTCTTCAGTCATTTCACGACAGGTAGAGCCGATACGAACGGGACAACCTATGGAGGAAAAACCGTATTTTTTGATGCAGTATATGGGCTTTGTTCCCTTCAAAACCGAAACGGAAACAAGCACCTTTCCTTCTTCCATAAGAATTTCGGTTTTCACGCTATCTGTCGGAGACGGCTCAATTTGAGCGGTAATAATATCTGCAATCTGTTTTAAGGTCTTATCAATCTCATTAACACCCACTACTGTTCCGTCATCAGTTACACCGATAAGTATTCTGCCGCCATCGGTATTCAAAAACGCAACAACCGCACGGATAAATTTATCGTTCAATTTCTCTTTCAATTCAAGCCGGTTGGATTCATAATATTTCATAAGATATCACCTCATAATGATTATATATCTATATGCGACATTATGTCAATATATACCGACATTTATAGCGACATTACTAAAGCTCTTTTATAATTACTGTTCATAGGTATCTCATATTCTGCTTCATTGTTTTTGAACTAATAATAGAAATCGTACAAATTGTACGATTTCTAATTATACTAAATCCTTTATTACAACAAGAAATCATTAATTAACTTTTCTCCAAGCAATTGTATTCTCTATTCTCTCATAAGTACCTGCACCGCCTGCTGTGTATGCATCTCTGAAATAGTTACAATTGTTAAAAGCATTATCCGCAATATGCACACCCGAGCCAATCTCCACGACATTTAATATCTTGGAAAAGGAAAATGCATTTTTCTCAATTCTTACAACACTTGAAGGAATAGTTAAAGAAGTGCCATTTTGATTGTGGGCAAAAGCACTTTCTCCGATAACTTGAACAGATATACCATTTATAGTAGAAGGAATTGTAATCTTATCCGAAGTGCCTCTGTATTGAACTATTTCACCGGTTTCTGCATTAAATCCAAAGTCACCATCAAATATAGGTTCATATACTGTAACAGTATAAAATGCTTCAAAACTACCATCAACTGTTTTTGCTGTTATAATTGATGTTCCAACTGATTCACCTCTTATATGAGCATCAGGATTTAATGACACAACAGCCTTATTACTGGTTGTCCAAATAATACCCCTTATTGTTGCATTTGATGGTAGTATGGTAGCTGGATTGCTGTAAAACCAGTATTTCCCGCCAACAGGTATCCGCATTTCATCTTTTTCAAGAGATATCCCTGTTACACTTGTTACTTGTTCTATTTTATACCACGGAAGGGTTTTCTCTCTCGTGTATTTACCGGCACCACCCGCTGTATATGCATCTCGGAAATAATTAGCATTGTACATAGCATTACTTCCAATCTGGACATCTGAACCGATTTCTATTATGTGTAGATTATTGCAGAAACTAAATGCATTTTTCTCAATTCTTTCTACACTTGAAGGAATAGTTACTGAAATAAGACAATTATTATTGTAAAAAGCATTTTCTCCGATAACTCGTACAGGAACTTCACCGATAGTTTCAGGGATTTCTACTGTAGTATGAGCTCCTTTAAAACCAGTTATTGTACCGGTTTCCGCATTGAATATGAAATCCTCTTCGGTGACAGTTTTATAGTAAACCGTAACAGAACATGATGCTTCAAAATCTCCATCTGCTGTTCTTGCAGTTATAACCGCTGTTCCTGCAAAGTTGCTTTTTATTGACAACCCATGTATTGACACAACAGCATCGTTACTGCTTGTATATATGATACCTTTATTAGTTGCATCTGAAGGGTGGATAGTAGCAAGTTGGTCATAGAACTCTCCAGCTGTAATCAGCATATCATTGTTTTCAAAAGACACACCAGTTACGCTGATTACTTGATCGATTTTATTCCATGTATCATTATCTTGTCTTGCATACATGCCCGCACCATCAACTGTGTATGCATCTAGGAAGTGATTGTCATATCCAATAGCAGAGCTTGCTATCTGAACGCCCGAACCAATTTGTACAACATATAGGTTATCACAACCACTAAACGCAAATTCATCAATCCTTTGAACACTCGGATGAATAGTAACTGACGAAATGTGATTATTATTATAGAAAGCTTTTTCTCCTATAACTTGAACAGTTATTTCACCGATAGTTGAAGGAATAGTTACTTTTTCCTGTGTGCCAGTATATTTAGTTATTGTGCCTGTTTCAGGATCGAAAATAAAATCTCCTTCAACAACTAGTTCATATACTGTAACAGTGCAGTATGCTTCAAAACCTCCATCTGTTGTTCTTGCTGTTATAACTGTTGTTCCTGCAGAGTTGACTTTCATGTTTCCAGTTTCCGATATTGAAGCAACAGCTTCATTACTGCTTGAATAAATAATGCCTCTAATAGTTGCATCAAGAGGTTGGATAGTCGCTTTAACTCTATAATACTCATTTTCTCCAAAAGGTATGTGAATTTCATTTTTATCAAAGAATATTCCTGTTACACTGATTGTTTGATTGATTTTAACCCATGTACCATGATCTTGCCTTGCATATATCCCTGCACCGCCCGCTGTGTATGCATCTCGGAAGCTGTTGCCCCAATTAACAGCATAATCTAAAATCTGGACACCCGAACCAATCTCTATGTTGCAGAGATTATTACAGTCTTTAAACGCATATTCATCAACCCTTAAAACACTTGGGCTAATAGTAACCGATGCAATGTGATTATTCCTATAAAAAGCTTCTTTTCCTATAGTTTGAACAGGTACTCCGCCAATAGTTGAAGGAATAATTACGTTTTCCTCAGCACCTGTATAATGAACTATTGTACCGGTTTCCTCATCAAAGGCAAAATCTCCTTCAAGTACAAGATTATATACTGTAACGGTACAAGATGCTTCAAAACCCCCGTCTGCTGTTCTTGCTGATATAACTGCTGTACCTGCAGAGTTCCCTTTTATAGGACCTTCTTCTAATGACGCAACAGCATTATTACTACTTGTCCATGTTATACCCTTAACAGATGCATTCTCAGGTTGGATAGAAACAGTAAGGTCAGAGTATTTTTCTCCAACATGTATCCTTATTGATTCTTTATTAAAAGATACTCCTGTTACGCTGATTACCTGATTGATTTTATTCCATATTGGACCACTTCTTTCATAAATACCGGCACCGGCTGGCACATATATATCTCGGAAATAATTCTCGTAGCAAAAAGCATCGTCTTCAATCTCAACACCTGAACCAATCTCCACGACATACAGGTTATTACAAGAAAGAAATGCACCATACTCTATTTTCACAACACTTGAAGGAATAGTAACTCCAATAATATAGCTATTTTGGGAAAAAGCATTTTCTCCGATAACCTGAACAGGTATTCCACCAATAACTCCAGGAATGATCACTTTATCTTGAGTACCTTTATATTGAACTATTGTACCGGTTTCCGCATCAAATACGAAATCATCTTCAATTATAAGCTCATATACTGTAACAGTACATGCTGCTTCATAATTCCCATCTACTGTTTTTGCAGTTATAACTGCTGTTCCTGTAGAAATACCTTTAATGCGACCATCACTATTTACTCTCACAACATTCTCATTACTACTTGTCCATGTTACACCCTTAATGGTTGCATTTAAAGGCTGGATAGTGGCAGGAACACTAATCCAGCTCTCTCCTTCAGCAGGTATTCGCATTTCATTCTTTTCAATAATTATTCCCGTTACACTTATTAATTGATCGAATTTATTCCATGTCCAACCTTCTCTTGCATACATGCCGGCACCACCTGCTATATATGCCTCACGGAAAGAATTATTGTTATTTATAGCATCATTTGCAATCTGGACACCTGAACCAATTTGCATTACATATAGATTACAGAAACGAAATGCACCATGCTCTATCCTCTCAACACTTGAAGGGATAGTTACTGAAGCAATATTCCTATTGTTAGAAAATGCATTTTCCCCGATAACCTTAACAGTTATTTCTCCAATAGTTTCAGGAATAACAACTTTATCCTGAGTTCCTGTATACAGAACAATTGTGCCTGTTTCCGGATCAATCCCGAAATCTCCCTCAATTACGGGTTCATATAATTTAACGGTACATGCCGCCTCAAAACCGCCGTCTACTGTTCTTGCGGTCATAACCACTGTTCCTTCGGAAAGACCTTTCATGCGACCATCTCCACTTAAAACCACAACAGACTCATCACTACTTGTCCATGTTATACTCTTAATGGTTGCATTTGAGGGTTGAACGGTAGCAGGTATACTAATCCAGTTATCTCTTACAACAGGTATTCGCATTGCATCTTTCTCGATAGTTATTCCCGTTACACTTATTAATTGATCAATTTTATTCCATATCCAACCATCTCTTGCATACATACCGGCACCACCTGCTATATATGCATGGTGTAGAGAATCACTGCTATATAAAGCATCACCTGCAATATGGACACCTGAACCAATCTCTACAACATATAAGTTATTGCAGTTAAAAAATGCAAATTTCTCAATTCTTACATTTGAAGGAATGGTTACCGAACTAATATAATTATTACGATAAAACGCATATTCACCGATAACCTGAACAGGTATTCCACCAATAGTTTCAGGAATAATTACTTTATCTTCAGTACCTCTATATCGAACTATTGTACCTGTTTCCGCATTAATCTCAAAATCTTCTTCTTTTACAGGTTCATATACTGTTACTGTGCATGTCGCTTCAAAACCGCAATCTGCTGTTTTTGCCGTAATAACTGCTGTTCCTGCAGAAACACCTTGTATGCGACCATCACCATTTACTCTCACAATAGCCTCATTACTGCTTGTCCATGTTATACCCTTAATGGTTGCATTTGTCGGTTGAACGGTAGCAGGTATACTAATCCAGTTATCTCCTCCAATTGGAATACGCATTTCGCTGTTTTCAATAGTTATACCCGTTACATTTATAAATTGATTAATTTTATTCCATGTCCAACCATCTCTTGCATACATGCCTGCACCGCCTGCCAAATATGCTTCTCGGAAAGAATTATTGTTATTTATAGCATCATCTGCAATTTGGACACTTGAACCAATTTCAACAACATTTAGGTTATTACAGTATCGAAATGCACCATACTCTATTCTCTCAACACTTGAAGGGATAGTTACTGAAGTAATATTCCTGTTGTTAGAAAAAACATTTCCCCCGATAACTTTAACAATTACTCCTCCGATAGTTTCTGGAATAGATAATTTATTTTGAGTGCCTGTATACTGAACAATTGTGCCTGTTTCCGGATCAATCCCGAAATCTACCTCAATTACAGGTTCATATACTGTTACTGTGCATATCGTTTCAAAACCGCCATCCGCTGTTTTTGCCGTAATAACTGCCGTTCCCGTAGAAGCACCTTGTATGCGACCATCACCATTTACTCTCACAATAGCCTCATTACTGCTTGTCCATGTTATACCCTTAATGGTTGCATTTGTCGGTTGAACGGTAGCAGGTATACTAATCCAGTTATCTCCTCCAATTGGAATACGCATTTCGCTGTTTTCAATAGTTATTCCCGTTACATCGATTACCTGATTAATAATATTCCACCTTCCGTTATCTTGCCTTGCATATGTACTTGTTCCGCCTGCTGTGTATGCTTCTCGGAAATAATTATTCCATCCTATAGCATCATTTGCAATCTGGACACCTGAACCAATCTCTATGACATATAAATTATTGCACCATCTAAAAGCATTTTCTTCAATTTTTACACTTGAAGGAATGGTTAACGAAACAATATTCTTGTTGTAGGAAAAAACATTTCCCCCGATAACCTGAACAGTTACTCCTCCGATAGTTTCAGGAATAGATAATTTGTTTTGAGTACCTGTATACTGAACTATGGTGCCTGTTTCCGGTTCAATCCCAAAATCTCCCTCAATTACAGGTTCATATACCGTCACGGTGCATGTTGCTTCAAAACCGCCATCTGCAGTTTTTGCAGTTATGACTGCCGTTCCTGCAGAATTGGCTCTTATGTAACCATAATCATTCATCATTGACACAACGGAAGCATTACTACTTGTCCAAATAATACCCTTTATTGTTGCATCTGAAGGTTGAATAGTAGCATTAATTCTATTAGGCCGGTACTCTCCTCCAACAGATATGCGCATTTCATTATTATCAAGAGATATGCCTGTTACACTGATTAGTTGATTAACTCTATTCCAACTACCATCGTATTGTCTTACATATTTACCTGTACCACCTGCTGTGTATGCCTCACGGAAAGAGTTGCTGTTATTAACAGCATTGTTTCCAATCTGCACACCCGTACCAATGTCTATGACATATAGGTTATCGCAGTATTGAAATGCACCATACTCTATTCTCTCAACACTTGAAGGAATAGTTACTGAAGTAATATTACTGTTGTTAGAAAAAGCATTCTCCCCGATAACTTGAACAGCTTCTCCACCAATAGTTGCAGGAATATTCACCATATCCTGAACGCCTGTATATTGAATTATAGTACCTGTTTCCGAATCAAATCTAATATCTCCCTCAATTACAGGTTCATATACCTTTACTGTACATGTCGCTTCAAAATCGCCATCCAGTGTTCTCGCCATTACGACTGCCATTCCTGCAGAAATACCTTTCACTCGCCCATCACCACTAAATGAAACAACATTATCATTGTTGCTCATCAAAATAATACCCTTAATGGTTGCATTTGACGGCTGGACTGTGGCAGGGAAACTACGCCACTCTCCAACAGGTATACGTATTTCATCATAATCAAGAGATAATCCCGTAACATCTATTAAATTATCGATTTTATTCCATCTCCATCCATCTCTTGCATATGTACCTGCTCCGCCCGTTGCATATGCATCGCAGAGAGAATCACCCCCTATTGCTTCATCTTCAAGCTGGACATTCGAGCCAAATTTTATGGCATATAGGTTAACACAATTAAAAGCATTTTTTTCAACTCTTACGTCCGAAGGAATACTAACATAAGTAATATACATGTCAGAAAAAGCACCTTCTCCTATAGCCTGAACAGGTATTCCACTAATGATTTCAGGGATAGTTAATCTGCTCTGTCTTCCTGTGTGCAGAACTATTGTGCCCGTTTCCGGTTCAATCCCAAAATCTCCTTCAAATACAGGTTCATATACTGTTACTGTACATGTCGCTTCAAAACCGCCTTCTACTGTCTTTGCAGTTATAATTGCCGTTCCTGCGGAATTGCCTCTCATGTGCCTATCACCGTTTACTGATACAACAGCTTCATTATCGCTTGTAAAAACAACACCCTTAATGGACGCATTTGATGGTTGTATAATTGTATTAGGAATGCTGTACCATCCTCCAGCAGGTATTCGCATTTCGTCTCTTTCAAGAGATATTCCTGTTACGTTTATTAGATGATCAATTTTTCTCCATCCCCAATAATCATCTCTTGCATATGTTCCGGCACCTCCTGTTGTGTATGTTTCAAGGAAATAATAATGGTAGTATATAAAAGCATCATCTGCAACCTGCACACTCGAACCGATATCTACAACATTCAGGTTCCAACAGTACAGAAAAGCGCCATCCTCTATTCTCTCAACGCTTGAAGGAATAGTTACCGAAGCAATATGAAGATTTCCGCAAAAAGCTTCTTGTCCGATAGCTTGTACAGGTATTCCACTAATAGTTTCAGGAATAATTACTTTATCTTGAGTACCTGTATAGTGAACTATCGTACCGGTTTCCGCTTCAAACCAGAAATCCCCTTCAACTATAGGCTCGTATACTGTAACCGTGAAAGATGCTTCATAATTGCCATCAACTGTACTTGCAGTTATAACTGCTGTTCCTGCGGAAATGCCTTTCATGCGACCATCACCATTTACTAATACAACTGCCTCATCACTACTACTCCATCTTATATATCCAATAGTTGCATCAAAAGGCTGTATTGTAGCAGTAACTCTATAAGTCCAGTTCATTCCTCCAGCAGGTATTCGTATTTCGCTTTTAGCAAGAGATATTCCCGTTACATTGGTTATTTCTTGGGTTTTACGCCATATATTATCAGCTCTGTATTGTTTTACATATGTGCCCGCTCCACCGGATGTGTATGCATTGCGGAAATGATCTTGGTTAAAAAAAGCATTGTCTGCAATTTGAACACCAGAGCCAATCTCTACAAGACATAAATAATAACCGCCAAATGCATTGCTACCAATATTAACTACGGTATCTGGTATTATTATTTTCCATAATCCCGACCCATAAAACGCATATTCTCCTATATTCACAATGCTACTTGGAATCTCTATAGAATTTAGACTGAAACAACAGGAAAACATAGCATCACTAATATACGTTAATTGTGAATCTTCTTGGAAAGTAACATTAGTAAGACCTGTAGAGCAGGAAAATAAATCATTCCCTATACTGGTTACACTGTTAGGAATTACAAACGAATAGAGTTTTGGGCAACCGGAAAATGCACCTATGCCAATGTGAGACAGATTTGAAGACTCACTGAATGTTACACTTGTCAAGTTTGCACAATTTGCAAATGCATAATCGCCAATACTTACGATACTGCTTGGTATAGATATATTAACCAAGTTGGAACACTCGTAAAAAGCATAACTCTCTATAACCGGGCTTTCAGGATTCATGCCCCGCAAGGAACACATAATACTTGCTCGCCTACCTTGCGGAGAGGTTTGAAAATCTATATCCGTAAGATTAACACTTGCCATAAATGCTCCTTCTCCAATAGTTCTTGTATTAAGCGGAATGGAAAATGCTGCATCCGGTCTTCCTGTCGGATATGCAATTAAAGTCTTTCCATCTTTGCTGTATAAAACACCGTCTATGCTTGAGAAAGAGAGACTTCCTTCTTCAACATAAATGTTTAGAAGATTGTATGCATATCCGAAAGCTCCCCTACCTATCTGTGTTATATTCCTGGGAACCGTATAAGAAGTCTCGGTTCTGCCTCCGGGATAAACAACAAGAGATGTATTGTTTTTATTGTAAAGTATTCCGTCAACGCTTCTATAGCTTGCATTATTTTCACTTGTGAGCAATTCTTTCAGATTCCTGCAGTACCAGAATGCACCTTCTCCAATGCTTGTTACCGAATCAGAAATAGTGAATGATGCAGCAGTTATTCCTGCAGGATATGTGAGTATAGTACTTCCGTCTTTAGAGTACAGAACACCGTCTATGCTTGAATAATCAGCATTTGTTTCACTAACTGCTATTTCAAGTAATGATCTGCAATCTCCGAATATACTCTTTCCTATTTCCCTTACTTTTTTAGGAATATCAAAAGAAGCAAGATTAATACATCCGAAGAAGGCATAATCACCTATTTTCTCCAAGAATGAACCAACTTGATGATTTACTGAAACTAAGTTTACACAATTCTTAAATGCATTAGCTTGAATCTCGGTTACTGTGTTGGGTATTGTTACACTAACAATTGTATCATTATCCGCAAATACAGATTCAGCGATTTTAAAAACCTCAACCTCGTTAATTATTGATGGTATTGTTACATTACCGCCATTTCCTTTGTAACCCGTTATTAATTTATTATATGCATCAAATTCAAAATCTTTTTCAACCGAGTTAGTATAAACAACAATGGTACATTGAGCAATTTTGTTTCCGTCAACCGTAGTTGCTGTTATTGTAGTTTTGCCTACACTATGTCCTGTAACTAATCCTTCACTATCTACTGAAGCAATAGAGTCATCATCACTTCTCCATGTAACCGCTTTATTATCCGCATTCGCTGGTAAAGCAGTAGCTGTAAGTTGTTCAGTTGCTCCGGGTAAAATTGCCGTTACCTTTTTATTAAGACTAACTCCGGCAATCGGTATAAGTTCCGTTACCCATTTGGCGTATACTGTTAAATTACTGGTAACAACTGTGCTTTCAGTAAAAGCTATGTTGAACACATTGTTATCTACAAACCATCCTGCAAAATGCAATCCTTCTTTTGTCGGATTAGCAGGCAATGTTACGGTTGAATTATGCTCAATATTCCGGATTGAATCTACTAAAGAACCGCTGTTACTGTCAAATGATAATGTATATTTATTAATCTCATAAAGAGCGGTTACTATTAAATCTCGTGTAACATTATTGAATAATATATTCCAGTTTATAAATACATATCCCTCTCTTCCGGGTACTGTCGGAGCTACCGCATCTTTGCCTTTCTCAACAGTTTGTGTATCCAGTACAGTATCATTCCAATCTTTAAATGTTACGGTATATGTAATCTGTTTAACCGGTTCTGAAGTGCTATTGCTGACAGTTCCGGTGTATGAGCCTGATCCTGTTGCTATAACTTTGACATATTTGTTAGCATCATCATCTGTCAGAGTATATGTTCTTGCCGTTGCTCCTTGAATATTTTTGTATTCGCCGTCAGATGATTCCGCTCTCTGCCATCGGTAAGATACCGTTGCCGAGGACGGATTTACTGTCGCTGTTAACATCTGTCCGACAGTTGTTGTTCCCGTAATATTTACTCCGCTTACCGGTGTATATGTAGGTGTAACCGGAGGTGTATATGGAGGTGTATATGGAGGAATGAAAGGTGTCTGCCCTGTCGTATCCGTTCCCGTACTGTTATTTGTCGCCGTGCTACCTCCGCCGATTGTTTTACCGCCTGCTCCTTTTACATCCTTTGCTTTACTGTCAACCTGTATTTTCGTATTGGGGGTTTCTATTTTGGAATTACTTCCATCTTCTTGAACTTTAGCTTCTTTAACCGTTCCTTTTCCCGATACATTTGCATTTTGAGCGGCTATTTCAACTTTATTAATCTCTGAATCTTTATTTACTATTAAGTTACAGTTTTCACCTGTTATTGTCGTGCTTTCTATTTTTGCTTCTCTTGCAACTACCGTTATATCATTCGCTACTACATCAAGGGTTTGTACACTTCCCGTAATTATTACATCATCCGAACCGTCATCTATGTAAATAACTTCAACATTAGATTCGTCATCAACTTCAATACGCACTTCTCCGTCCGCTCTTGATACAACTACCTTTGCAATAGTTGAGGAACCTCTGATGATTATGGAGTTTACGCCTCCGCCTCTTACCACAAGTCTTCCTTCAACATTTACACTGTCTAAGGTAACTTCACCGTCTCCGACTCCGTCGGCTATGATAAGATCACCCTTAATTGTCAGGTTTTTTAAGGTTACTCCTTCTCCACGTATAAGAACATTGCCTGTTTCTACTACTTTAGTAACTACTCCCGGGGTATATATATATTGCCTTACCAGTCTGTTCATTATTGTTGCGAACTCCGCTCTCGTAATACTTGCCTTGGGCTTGAGAGTTCCGTCAGGATATCCCGCAAGATATCCCGCTGCAACCATAGCGTTCATTTCACTGCGCATACTTTTAGATATTCTTGATTTATCTTTAAAGACATCCAATGCCGTATAATCATCACCTACCGTTTTTAACTTAAAAGCTTTTGCTAAGGTGGTAAATACTTCCTCTCTGGTAACGGTCCTTGTTGGTTGCATTCTTCCTTTCAAATCGGTAATACCCATCTGAACGGCTTTACCGATACTTTCTTCATACCAAACTCCCTTCGGTATGTCCACTACCGAAGACAGGTCTGCTATAACTTCTGCACCGAAAGCTCTTGTTACTATTGTAAGCATTTCGCTTCGTTTGAGTACGCCGTTAGGTTTTATGAGCTGCTTACCTTCCTCAATGTAACCGTTAAGCAAACCGTTATTTACCGCATTGACTAATGCTTCCGTTGCCCAATTGTTCGGCATATCGGCAAAAACCAAGTTTCCCGCCTTATCTCTTTCAAGAGCCGCTGAAGGCACTGAAGTAACAATCATAAGTAATA
>FZPS01000183.1_pt212 | contig 39484 bp, 36 predicted proteins | sample 1817821 | NCBI WGS metagenome assembly FZPS01 (sample SAMEA104158645, study PRJEB21678) | metagenome | place: Germany | collected 2015-04-21 | reverse complement strand
CATAGTCGGCAATGAGGATAACCTTGCCCTTAACCTTGTCTCCGACATTGAGGTTGGCGTCGAGATTATCCCAGGGATGAGCAGTAAGTTGTTTGAGACCGAGTGCGATGCGCTTTTGCTCGGAGTTAAAGTCAAGAACTACAACTTTTATCTTGCTGTCGAGTTCCACCAATTCTTCGGGATGATTTACGCGGCCCCAAGAAAGGTCGGTTATATGAACAAGACCGTCTACTCCGCCGAGGTCTACGAATACACCATAATTGGTGATATTCTTGACAGTACCCTCGAGTACCTGGCCTTTTTCAAGCTTGGAAATGAGTTCCGCACGCTTGGCTTCCTGCTCGGCCTCGAGAAGAGCCTTATGGGAAACAACCACATTGCGGTACTCCTGATTTATCTTTACTATCTTGAAATCAATGGTCTGACCTACATACTGGTCGTAGTCGCGGATAGGCTTGATGTCGATTTGGCTGCCGGGCAGAAATGCCTCTATGCCGAACACATCCACAATCATACCGCCCTTAGTGCGGGTTTTTATGAAGCCCTTCACAATCTCGTCATTCTCGTATGCTTCGTTTACACGATCCCAGCTCTTGAGAGCGCGTGCCTTGCGATGGCTGAGAACCAACTGCCCATGCCTGTCTTCTGCACTTTCTACAAATACTTCCACCTTATCGCCGGCTTTGAGCTCGGGATTATAGCGGAATTCAGTGGTAGAGATTACGCCTTCGCTCTTGCCGCCGATTGTGACGGTTATTTCGCGCTTGCCTACTGAAGTAACTTCGCCTTCCACAACCTCTCCTTCCACAACTTTGGAAAGAGTTGCATTGTAGGCTTCCTGAATTTTTTCCTGATCTGCTCCACCGTAAAACTCGTCGTCGCTCTCAAAGGCATCCCAGTCAAAGTCTTTTGAGTGTACGGATGCATTGAGCCGCCTTTTGGGGTTTTCCACTACGGGTGCTGCAGGCGCTTCCGCTACAGGTGCTACCTCTGCAGGTGTCTCCTGTACGGGAGTTTCAGCAACCGGCACTTCTTCTGCGGGAGCTTCTGTTACGGGAGCCTCTTGCACTGTTGCAGTTTCTGCCGGAGTTTCTTTTACGGGCGCTTCAGCAACAGGCGCTACCTCTGCAGGCGTCTCCTGTGCGGGAGCTTCTACAGGGGTTTCTTCGGTAACTGGTGTTTCTACCGGAACTTCCTGCTTGATTTCTTGATTTTCTGTCATGATTGTAATTTAAAAACAAACTAGTAGTTTAACTTTATATTTATGCTTCGACCGGGCATACCGATACAAAAAGCCTGCAAAGTTAAAAAAATTTCCTTACCTTTGCAAACTTTAGCATTGAAAGTATGATACTTACGACATTATCCGCATTTTTATCAAGTCCCGAATTTCTGAAAGCCTGCGAATTTTTTTCGCTGATTACATTCGCCGTATTTCTGGTACTGCAGATTCTCCACCACAAACTGATGTGGTATGTATATATCCCAAGCTGCATAGCAGCCGCATACGTGTTCTTCTCTTCCCAAACCTGGGCGATGGGCGTGCTGAATATCTATTATATTGTGATGGGATTCGTAGGGATAGTAACTTGGAAGAAAGAACGCGAACAACGCGACCCCTCCGACAAAAGCATCCCCCTGAACAGAATGAGCCGGAAAGTGGCCGTCATCAGCCTTATAATTGCCGTCATCGGCATCCCTCTTCTATACTTTATTCTCCGCGCTCTTGCCGACCCCAATCCTCTCCTCGACTCCATAACTACCACCTTAAGCATTATAGGGACCTGGTGGCTTACCCTATCTTACATTCATCAATGGTATATGTGGATAGTTGCAGATGTTTTTGCGATAGCGCTCAATCTTAATCTCGGCAAGTATTTTTTAGTCATCCAATTCGCAATATGCATCATTGCCAGCATAATAGGATTGTGGAACTGGACTAAGAACGGCAAATATCTAACGGAATAGCTTCCAAAAGGCTATAAGCAACAAAACCAAGCCGCCGAATAATTTGGCGGTTTTTCCGTATTTGCCGCCAAGGGCGCTTCCTCCGAGAATGCCAAGGCAAACGGAAAGGGCGGTAAGTATAAAAAGCGTTATGAAGAGCGGCAGAAACTCTCCGGATACATTCTCCATAGACTTGGCGGCTCCCACTGCGGCTGCATCAATACTGGTGGCTATGCCTGCTATAAGCACCTTCTTGACAGAATTCAGCTCGCGCATCTCCACCTTTTTCGAAAATGCCTCAAAGATTAAGCTTAAGGAAACATACAGCAAAAGTGCAAAAGCAATTATATTCGCGGCTTTTCCCACCACTCCTAAAAGAATATCCCCCAATCCCCATCCCACAGCAAGCATTCCGGATTGAATTATTGCAAAAGCCAACGCTATTACGCAGGCATTCTTCCATTTAATCTCTTTTATTGTTACGCTGCAACACAGACTCACCGCAAAACAGTCCGCACACAGGGCAAGCGAGAGGAGGACGGGCTCCAGAATCATGGCTTGAAAATCTGACGGTTGAGAATGGAGCGGCCCAAAGTGATGGAATCGGCATATTCGAGGTCATCTCCGAAGCCGAGCCCGCGTGCGAGGGTGGAAACCTTGGGGCCTAAGGCCTCTATCTGCCGGTAAATATAAAAAGATGTGGTTTCCCCTTCAACATCACCGCTAAGCGCCAAAATCACCTCAACATCTCCCTTAGCCTCCTTTACTCTCTCCACCAAACTTGCGATTGTCAAATCCGAAGGCCCCATGCCGTCTATCGGGGAGATAATTCCCCCCAGCACATGGTACACGCCCTTATATTGGCCGGTAGCCTCTATGCTCATGACGTCCCTCACGCTTTCCACTACACAAATTGTAGAATGGTCGCGTGAAGAATCGGCGCAGATGCTGCAGATATCGCCATCCGAAACCATGCTGCATACGCTGCAATAATGTATATCGTCTGCAAGAGCGGCAATCGCTTCGGAAAAATGATGAATCTGCTCTTTTGGCTGACGGAGCAGATGAAGAGCAAGACGGAGTGCGCTTCGAGTCCCCACTCCGGGCAGGGAGCTGATGGCCTCAACAGCCATCTGCAAAGTCTTTGAGGGAAAATCGTTCATTCAAGATGACAAATTTAAGGAAAAATACTGACTTGACCGCATCAAGCCGGCCCTTTTATTTCTTCAACTTGCCCGCTTCTGAAATATAGCCGACAAGTTCCTCATCACTCAAAGCATAATCTCTCATCTCCCCTGCCAAATACATATCATATGCGCTCATATCAACCAAGCCATGCCCGGACAGATTGAACAAAATTGTCTTTTCCTCTCCTGTTTCCTTGCACTTTAGAGCCTCCTTGATGGTGCATGCAATCGCATGGCAGGATTCCGGTGCGGGAATAATGCCTTCCGTGCGGGCGAACAAAACCCCTGCCTCAAAGGTCTCTGTCTGTACAAAATCCTGAGCCTCAATATAGCCGTCTTTCATCAGCTGGGATATTATCACGCCTGCTCCGTGGTAACGCAGCCCTCCTGCATATATGGACGCGGGCTTGAATCCGTGACCTACCGTAAACATTGGCAGCAGGGGCGTCAAGCCGGCTTCATCAGCAAAGTCATAGGTAAAATTACCGCGCGTCAGCTTCGGGCAGCTGGACGGCTCCGCCGCTATAAAGCGTGTCTTTTTGCCATTGAGAATATTATGCCTCATGAAAGGAAATGCTATGCCGCTGAAATTAGAGCCTCCGCCGAAGCAGGCAATCACAATATCGGGATATTCTCCGGTCATTTCCATCTGTTTCTCCGCCTCCAAGCCGATTACGGTCTGATGCAGGCAGACATGATTCAATACCGAGCCAAGTGTGTATTTGCAATTAGGCGTGGATAGAGCAAGTTCGATTGCCTCGGAAATCGCACCGCCGAGAGTTCCGTGATCGTTCGGATTAATCGTCAGGATGTCCTTGCCGGCACGTGTGGACATGGATGGAGACGGGGTGATGGCGGACCCGTAGGTCTGCATGATTGAGCGCCTGTAAGGCTTTTGGTTGTAGCTTGCCTTTACCATATAGACGGCGCATTCGAGACCGAATTTTTTAGCGGCATAAGCCAAAGCGCCTCCCCACTGCCCTGCTCCCGTTTCAGTGGTCACGTTGGTAACGCCCTGTATCTTTGCATAATAGGCCTGGGCTAATGCAGAATTAAGTTTATGGGAGCCTGCCGGGGAAACGCTCTCGTTTTTATAATAAATATGAGCCGGAGTGCCAAGGGCCTCTTCAAGTTCGTAGGCGCGTATGAGCGGCGTACATCTGTATGATGCATACTGCCGGCGGACGGGTTCCGGAATTGGTATCCATTCGTTCTCTCTGTCGAATTCCTGCCTTGAACATTCTTCGGAAAATATGGGAAAAAGGTCTTCCGCCCGAAGGGGCTCACGGGTCGCCGGATTTAGAATCGGCAGCGGCTTGTTGGGCATAATCGCCTGAATATTAAACCATTGCTTGGGAATCTCAGAGTCTGGAAGAAGGTATTTTTTCTGTTTCATTGTTTGTTGATTTAAATAAAAAAAACAGCTGTCCGAATTCGAACAGCCCTTGTATAATATATTAAGTCTATTATTCTATACACCTAAAAACCGCTGTCCGAATCGAGGGATAGCTGCCACCACCAAAAGAAGGATATGCGTTTCTGCTTCATTTATGCAAATATATTTATTATTTTGTTATAATGAATAATTTTTAAGGAATTATTCGTATTTTTGCAGGCTGACTTGTCCGTGACGTCAGCTAGGCCCAAAGTTAAACCTCTAAGGAAGAATAATATGATCAGCATTTTCTACAGGCAGGGAGCTGACATACTTGTAAGCCAATTCGAAACGGAATTTGCCCACATCGGCAAAGAAAGTGTACTTTGGATTGACCTGCTCGCCCCCACAGGCGAAGAAAAAAAAGCTACCGAGGCCTTCCTCGGAATAGAAATACAAAGCCGAGCTACTGCGGAGGAGATTGAAAGCTCATCCAGGTTTTCCGAAAGTGAAGCGGCAATCTTTGCAAATACCAACTTCTTATCCCCTTCCGGCGACGAATTGTCGGAAGACCCGGTGTCATTTACCATTGTCGGAGGAATACTCGCCACTCTGCGCGACATACCCCTCCTTTCATTCGATTTATTGCAGCGCCGCATACAGGCCCGTCCCGCTTCGTACGAAAACGGATGGTTTATCTTCGCTTCCATAATGGACCAGCGTATAGACTTGGATGCCGATATTATCGAGCTTATGAGCAAGGAGACCTCCCTGTTCAGCAAGCGAATCAACCAAAAAGAAGATATCAATGAGGATTTCCTCTTGGACATCAACCAATTGCAGGAAAACTCCATGACTGTGCGACAGAATATTGTAGACAAACAAAGGCTTATAACAAATATTCTCAAAAGCGACCGCTATCCCGACAGTTTGAAAGCTAAATTAGAGGTGCTGTTGCAGGATATCTCATCTCTTATTAAACACAGCAATTTCAACTTCGAGAGACTGGAATATCTGCAGAATACCGTAATAGGTCTGATTAATTTAGAGCAGAACAGCATCATGAAGATTTTCACGCTCATAAGCGTGCTGCTGACGCCTGCAACCCTCATTGCGGAATTCTACGGAATGAACGTGAAACTCCCGTTCGCCGAGCTGCCCCTTTCATGGTTGGGACTTTTTGCGCTGATGGCAATCGTAGTGCTGGCGACAATAATTATCTTCCGCAAAAAGAAGCTCTTGTAATCGATTGCTTGTGTAATCTATTGCTTGCTTCGGCGCCAATCTAGCGCTCTACATAAGCCACTCCGAAACATCCAGGCCCTTAGCCTCGGCGTTTCTGATTTCACTTGAAGATATATCGACGAGAGGCGCATCTATCAGATGTACGCCCTTGCAGTGGACATGTTTTTCGCTGCACCATTGCAGAAGCTCCTCAAGCAATTTCGGGGAATCGAAGCCACGCCGCGGATAAACCATCACTTCATAGCCGCTGAGTATCTTCCTTACCTGGCGCCATCTGCTGAGACCGGCCAAATTGTCAGCCCCTATAATAAGAGTGAAATCGTTTTCAGGCTCACGCTCCTTGAGGGCATCCAAAGTCTTGATGGTATAATTCGGCGGCGGGATATTAAGTTCTATATCATCCACCCAAACACGAAGTTCGGGATGACGCTTTACGGCAGCAATGGCATCGTTTAAACGTTTAAGCGCATTGGCCGCCTTGGATGGGTCTTTGAAGGGGTTTTGGGGAGATATCACAAGGTATACCCAGTCGAATGCCTGCTCGCCTGTAAGATATTCCATAATGGCGAGATGTCCGACGTGAAGCGGGTCGAAAGAACCCGGGTATACGGCTATTTTCATTTTTTCAAGAAATCAGATACTAAGTTTTCCGCTTCTTCCAAGGCCTTTTGCAAATCGTCATTGAGCAGCAGGACATCAAACTGATGGGCATAACTCATCTCTTCTGATGCCTTTGCAAGGCGTTTTTCTATATCTGCTGCGCTGTCTGTGCCGCGACTTTCCAATCTTTGGCGCAGGACCTCAAGCGATGGGGCCTGAATAAATACCGACAAGGCATCATCTCCAAAATAGTTCTTCAGATTTATCCCTCCTTTCACATCTACATCGAAAACAATCACATGGCCCTCCGCCCAAATGCGTTCAACTTCCTTTTTAAGGGTGCCATAAAAACGGCCTGCATACACCTCTTCATACTCCACAAAACCATCTTCGGCTATAAGCCGGCGGAATTTATCTTCGGACAGAAAATAATAATCCACGCCGTCCTGCTCCTCCCCTCGAGGCTCACGTGATGTAGCGGATATGGAAAATTCCATTTCGGGATGATGCTCCAGGATATGACGGACTATGGTACTTTTGCCCGAACCCGAAGGCGCAGAAAAAATTAATGCTTTATGGCTCATTAAAAATTGATAAAAATAGTTTTCTTCCACAAAAATAGTTAATTTTGTAGATGTATTGAGTAAATATCTATTTAATTCTAAAATAATACAATGATACACTTCAAAGATTTAGGCCTGGTGAACACCCGAGAGATGTTCGCAAAGGCCATAAAGGGTGGTTATGCCATCCCCGCTTTCAACTTCAATAATTTAGAGCAGCTTCAAGCCATTATCCAGGCTGCTGCCGAAACCAAATCGCCTGTCATCATCCAAGTAAGCAAAGGAGCCCGCAATTATGCAAATCAAACTCTTCTTCGCTATATGGCGGAAGGCGCTGTGGAATATGCCAAAGAACTTGGCTGGGAAAAGCCTCAAATTGCTCTCCATTTAGACCACGGCGACTCTTTCGAGGTTTGCAAGAGCTGCGTGGATATGGGTTTCTCCAGCGTTATGATTGACGGCTCCGCTCTTCCTTATGAAGAGAACATTGCGCTTTCCAAGCAGGTTGCCGACTATGCCCACAAGTACGATGTTACCGTAGAAGCCGAGCTTGGAGTTCTTGCCGGAGTAGAAGATGAGGTTTCATCTGAGGAATCGCACTACACCCGCCCCGAAGAGGTGGTGGACTTCAGCAAGCGCACCGGTTGCGACAGTCTCGCAATTTCCGTAGGCACCAGCCACGGCGCCTACAAATTCAAGCCCGAGCAATGCACAATAGACCCTGAAACCGGTCGCCTGGTACCTCCCCCGCTGGCTTTTGACATACTTCACGAAATCGAGAAAAGGCTCCCCGGCTTCCCCATCGTGCTCCACGGCTCCTCCAGCGTACCGCAGGAATATGTTGATATAATCAATACCCATGGCGGAAAACTGCCCAATGCAGTAGGTATTCCCGAAGAGCAGCTCCGCAGGGCCGCAAAAAGTTCCGTATGCAAAATCAATATCGACTCCGACAGCCGCCTTGCCCTGACCGCCACCGTGCGCCGCGTCCTTGCTGAAAAGCCCGGAGAATTCGACCCGCGCAAATATCTCGGCCCCGCACGCGACGAAATGAAGAAACTCTACATTCACAAAATCGTCAACGTTCTCGGCTCAGACGGCAAAGCGTAGACAGTTTTTACGAAGCGATTTGCGAATTAAGCGAAAGACAAGACTACATTAAAAAACACGAGCGGCAAAATCACTTGCCCGCTCGTGTCTGTTTAATAGCTGACTTCATTAACCTTTACGCCGCCTTTTCTTTATTCTTCACAGCAACCTGACCGCTGCAAATCTCTTCATCTGAATGAAGGCTTCCGCATCCGCGTATTGAGCGTAAAATGCAACTGATAATACAAAAAAACACAAACACAAGATTTCATAAGCAGATGTGTGGCGCATCCGCGAATCGAGCGTAAAATGGATAGTGCTGATAATGAGGCAGATCCTTAAACAAGGTCAGGAAAATTGTCGGGTGTTCTTTAAGGATTTCGCTGATAGTCAGAGAGTTACATTTTACGCTTACTTTGGGGCGGCAATGGCTGCTCCTCCAGGGACCCGTGGCACCCTCGGCATCGTAAGAGGGGCGGACCTTGAAGCGAAGCGGAGTCACGAAGTGCTATCGCGAAGCGGAATGGTGGGGTCGAGCTTAGCGAGACGGTCTTCGGAGGAGGCAGCCAGCGCCGCAGTAAACGACGGGAGGAGCCCGCCGGAGACAAGTGGTAGAAGACCACGCAGGAAACGGTGGGAGTGGCCGGAGCGAACAAAGTGAGCGGAGTTCTCTCAGGGGCAAGCTGCCGGCGGCGATATGAGAAGGAGGTTCTCGGGCAAAACCAATTACGCAACAAAAAAATGTCCGAAATTCTTAAAGAAAATCGGACATTCGGAGTAAAATCTTGCTATAGCTTAATTATTGACCATTTAAATTAAAAGAATGAAAAATCAAGAAATGGAATTGAATGAAATGGAATCAATAATTTAAAAAGCGGTATGTGTTGTCAAGACAGATTACTGCTCTTCGGGTTTTTCGTTACCGTAGTCGGGACCGGGGCCGCCTTGCGGACCTTGCGAACCGCCTTGCGAGCCGCCCTGTGGACCGGACTGCTGACCTGCCTGCGGGCCCTGCTGGGCATTCATCGATTCCGATGCTGCGTGCCAGGCTTCCTCGAGCTGCTTCTGATACTTGTCTATATCATCTAAATTCTGATTCTTAACCGCCTCCTTGAGAGGATTGAGAGCAGCCTCAATAGCGGACTTATTGTTGGCGGGAATCTTGTCGCCATAGTCCTTGAGATTCTTTTCCGTCTGGAATACGAGAGCATCTGCATTGTTAATCTTATCCACTCTTTCCTTAGCGATTCTGTCAGCCTCTTCATTGGCCTTGGCCTCATCGAGCATGCGCTTGATTTCATCTTCGCTCAGACCGCTTGATGCCTCTATGCGTATGCTTTGCTCCTTGCCTGTGGCTTTGTCTTTAGCCGAAACGCTGAGTATGCCGTTGGCATCAATGTCGAAAGAAACTTCAATCTGAGGAATTCCACGCGGTGCCGGAGAAATACCGTCCAAATGGAAGACACCGATTTGCTTGTTGTCTTTAGCCATGGGACGCTCGCCCTGAAGCACACGGATTTCTACGGAAGGCTGATTGTCGGCCGCCGTGCTGAACACCTGCTCCTTATGTACAGGAATGGTGGTGTTGCTTTCGATAAGCTTGGTCATCACGCCTCCGAGAGTCTCTATACCGAGAGAAAGCGGGGTAACGTCGAGCAAAAGCACATCTTTAACATCGCCTGCAAGCACACCGCCTTGTATGCTGGCTCCGATAGCTACAACCTCATCGGGATTGACACTGCGGTTGGGCTCCTTTCCGAAGAACAACTGTACCAGCTCCTGAATCTTGGGTATACGTGTACTGCCGCCCACCAACAAGATTTCATCTATCTGGCTTGCAGAGAGATTTGCATCTGCAAGGGCCTTGCGGCAAGGCTCAATAGTGCGCTGGAAAAGAGGGTCGCAAAGGGCTTCAAACTTGGCTCTTGTAAGAGTTTTTACAAGGTGCTTGGGACCTGTCGAATCCGCTGTGATATAAGGCAGATTGATTTCGGTGCTTGTCAGATTGGAAAGCTCTATCTTGGCTTTTTCAGCAGCCTCTTTGAGACGTTGGAGAGCCATCGGGTCTTTCTTGAGGTCGAAACCGCCATTGTCGGATGCAAACTCCTGAGCAAGCCAATCGATTATCATTTGGTCGAAATCATCGCCGCCTAAATGAGTGTCGCCGTTGGTGCTCTTTACCTCGAACACGCCGTCTCCGAGTTCCAATATGCTTATATCAAAGGTACCGCCACCGAGGTCGTATACCGCAACCTTCATATTCTTATGTTTCTTATCCAGACCATAAGCAAGGGCGGCTGCCGTGGGCTCATTGATGATGCGCTTTACATCGAGTCCTGCAATTCTGCCGGCTTCCTTGGTAGCCTGACGCTGAGAGTCGCTGAAGTATGCCGGAACCGTTATAACCGCCCCGGTAACATCCTGACGCAAATAGTCTTCCGCCGTCTTCTTCATTTTTTGAAGAATGATGGCTGATATTTCCTGCGGAGAATACATGCGGCCGTCAATATCCACGCGCGGGGTATTGTTTTCGCCGCGTACCACTTTATATGGCATACGCGATACTTCCTTGCTTACCCTATCGTAGGTTTCACCCATGAAGCGCTTGATGCTGGACACCGTATTTTGAGGATTGGTGATGGCTTGACGCTTCGCGGGAGCACCCACCTTGCGCTCGCCTTCCTTAGTAAATGCCACGATAGACGGAGTAGTGCGCTCGCCTTCGTTATTGATGATGATGGTCGGCTGATTGCCTTCCATTACTGCCACGCAACTATTGGTAGTTCCGAGGTCTATTCCTATAATTTTTCCCATAATATTTTGTTTTATCTGTTTTCGTTTTCTGCGTTTCTTTTGATGCGCAACGCTTATACCTTCATCCAATCGCGTGCCATTGCTTATTTTCTGACATTTTGTCATTATATTTGCCGTATGATTTACAGGCAACTCCCAAAAGCAGAATTCGAAGACTTGCAGGCACGCATACTCTACGAAGACAATCACCTGCTCTTATTCAACAAACGGGCAGGCGAAATAGTACAGGGAGACAAGACCGGAGATGAAGCCTTAAGCGAAACCCTGAAAGCATTTATTGCGCAAAGAGACGGGAAACCCGGACAAGTGTTCATGGGAGTCCCCCACCGTCTCGACCGCCCTGTAAGCGGCATCGTGATTTTCGCCAAAACCTCCAAAGCTCTGGAACGTATGGCAGAGCTATTCCGCAAAGGCGGAATTCAAAAAAAATATCTTGCCCTATGCTGCAGCATGCCTCCCTCAGAAGAAGGTCTGTTGGAAAACCTGCTGGTCCGTAATGAAAAGCAGAATAAAAGCTATGTTGTAAAAAGAGCCGGCGGAAATGCCAAACTCGCACAGCTCAAATACCGGTGGCTTCAAGACACCGACCGTTATCATCTGCTTGAAGTCGAACTCCTTACGGGCAGGCATCACCAGATACGCTGCCAGCTTTCGAACATCGGCTGCATTATCAAGGGTGACCTGAAATACGGCGCTCCGCGCTCCAACCCCGATAAGGGTATTTGCCTGCACAGCTATATGACAAGCTTTGTGCATCCGGTAAAAAAGACAGAAATTTCCGTTACCGCCCCTATTCCTGACAGCTGGAAGGGTGTTGAACTTTGAGGTGCAGGTAATATTCCTGCTTTGGGAAGAGTGTCAAGCTTTAAACTAACGCAGGCTCCGGAAGGCCGAACTTCGCACCCGACTTCGAAACAGCCTTTTCATTTGCCGCAAGCACTCCGTAATAAGCGCCGGGCGTCATATTCATATATAATTTGAAAGCCATATTAAAAGTAACCAGCGAACGGAAACCGCACATCATGGCAAGTTCCGTAACCTTCAGACGGCGGTCTTTTTTCATAATTCCAGTAGCATACATAATGCGGTAATAATTAACAAACTGCCGGAAATTACGGCCGGAATAATAATTTATGGCCTTTGACAAATACACCTTGTTGGTAAAAACGGCTTTTGCAAGGTCATCCAAACAAAAGTTCTCATCAAGAAAGGGCTTTTTGCTCTCCATAAACCTCAACACCTTTCCGTAAATCGCATTCATATGCTCATCAGGACCTCCGTATTCCGGAGTCCCGCGCAGATTGCCCTCGATTATACGCTTCATTTCCTTTTCTTTTCCGGCACCGATAAGCATTGTTCTGCCGGTATATGCTTTATAATAATTAACGCCGAAAAAGGCTGCGAGCATCATTACCAGCAGACCGAACAACCATGACGGGGCCTCGTAACGGGAAGCAGTAAGAGCGGCTGCTCCCAAGATGCCGAAAAGAAACACGTAAAACATACGGGAAAAATTTTCTGTGGCGCACCACACGGCATCTGTCCTGAATAGGGTGCGTATATTTCCATACCTTTCCACCGCCCTGAAAATAGTATAGCATAAAACGCCCAAAAAGGCAACAGAAGTGAAAAGCATACATTCCCGTGTACGGAAAAAGGTACTTAGCGCAAGTATCAAATAAACGGCTGCCAGCCCCAACACATGGGGCAGGGATTTTCCGGGGTCCTCAAAGCTGAGGGGAAAGAGAAGCAGAAGAGAAGATGCGGCAAGCATATCGGCACATAAGACCTCCAAGCTCAAGGTCTTCGATAAAAGTTGCACTATGCAGAGCGCCACAAGCAAAAAGAGGGATACGCTCCTGACAAGTCGAGTTTTAGAATATAACCTTTTCATATCTTACAGTATTTTTAAAAACCAATTCAGGGGCTGTAAGATATGTTTTATCCCTAAGTTTTCAAGGAGTGCAAGAGGGGGTAAAAGTTAAAAATAACTTTTTGAAATTTTACTTGGATTTGCTTTTCGTTTTACCTCGCGCAATACCCTTTGTTTCTTTCGGGGACTTGAATTGCTCGAAGCCCCTGCCATAGACGCCTGCGACCAAGGAAACGGAAACAAAAGCATCGGGGTCGATGCTCTTTACGCTCCGGAGCAGCATATTGGAATCTGCCTTGCGGGTAAGCACCATCAACACATTGGTATCCTGCTTGGTGTACCAGCCCTTACCGTTAAGCACCGTAACGCCGCGATGGAATTCATTTGTAATTTCATCGGCTATCTCGGCATAGTGTTTTGAAGTGATGAATATCTGAACGCTCTGTTTGGAGCCGGCAATGGTCCAATCGAGGGCGAGAGCAAACACCGCAACAAGCAGATAACCATAAATCACCACCATAACCTTGTCTATCAGGGGCATCAGTGTTCCGTCCGGCATATAAGAAGGAATAAGCAGCGAGGAAGCTATAATCACCACATCCAGCCAAAGTATTACCTGTCCGGGAGAAAACCCGTACTTTTTATTCAATAAAAGAGCTATTATGTCGGTTCCGCCGGTGCTGCCGCCTTGAGACATTGTAAGGCCTATTCCAAAACCCGAAATCATACCGCCTATAATAACGCACAACAGTTTTCCGTTGTCCAAAGCCAAAGCCTGAATAAAACCTTGCGGAATTACATCAGAGCCGAGACTAAGGAGGACGGAGGCCACAATAATGGCATACACTGTCTTGATTCCGAAGCTTTTGCCCAAAGAAGACAGGCCGATTATAAGCAGAATTGCATTTACAACAAAATAGGTATAGCCCATCTTGATGGTCCCATTCGTGGCGTATTGCACTATGGAAGATATACCTGTTACGCCTCCTCCGACCAAATTATTGGGAATTAAAAATATAATCCACGACAAGGCATAAAGGATTATTCCTATCGTTATGATTGCGTACTCCCTGAGCACGACACCAAAGTTACGCTTTACCGCCATGGCCTCTCTTTTTCTTTATTTTAATTTTTCCTATTTTTATCTCTTCAAAGCCTTCGCCATACACTTCAGAAGTTTCGCTGATGCTGATGAAAGCCTTGGGGTCTATTAAATTCACTTGTCTGCTCAAAGTGGATATTTCCTGACGGGTGAGCAGCACCATAACCACATTTTTATCTTTCTTGGTGAACCAGCCTTTGGCCTTGATGATGGTGACTCCCCTCTCCATCTCATCACAGATGTAATCGGCAACCTGCTCAAACTTTTCGGTAAAGATGAGAAGCTGCATCTTTTTCCTTCCTCCAACGGTAAACATATTGATGGTGAGAGCGAATGCAACTATCTCCAATACGCCGTAAATCACATCATTGAAGGTTTTCGGGTCGCCTGCATAAGAACCGAAGCCCGGCCTGAGAAGCAGTTGGGAAATCACTATTATAAAATCGGTAACGAAAAATACTCCGGCAAGGGAAATCGGCCAGAACTTATTGACTATAAGCGCTACAATGTCTGTCCCTCCCGTACTGCCCCCTTGTCGCAAACAAAGACCTACACCGAAAGCTTCGAAAACACCTGCGATTATGGGTACAAGCACTTTTTCCTCTACATAAAAGAAATTGCCCGGTATGGAATGCAGCCAGCTCCAATCATCCACAAACCACAAGAATATCGAAGACATCAATATGCAATATATGGTCTTGAATCCGAAACCAATACCAAAAATCAGCACGGCAATCAGAATAAGGAAAGCGTTCAATACAAAAAACGAATAAGAAGCTTTGATTACTCCGTTGGATGCATACTCGATGATAGTACATACGCCCATAAAGCCGCCGGCAGACATCTGATTCGGTATCATGAATGCCTCCCAGGCAACAGTAAAAACGAAAGTAGCGAAAGTCAGTAACGCATACTCCTTGATGTTTTTAAGGACTTTGCTTGTCATTTCAGAACAATGTTTACTATTCTACCAGGGACAACGATTACCTTAACAATGGTCTTGTCCCCTACAAATTTAGCAGTATCGGGCAATTCCCTTACCGTCTTTTCCACCTCTGCGGGAGAGGCATCCTTGGGCAGGTCTACAAGAAAGCGGGTTTTACCGTTGAAGGATATAGGATATTTCACACTGTCCTCAATAGTGAATGCCTCATTGTATTCGGGGAACTTGGCGTAGACCACGCTGTCGGAATGACCGAGTGCTGTATGCCAGAGTTCTTCGGCCATATGCGGAGCAAAGGGAGAAAGAAGCACCACCAAGGGCTCCAAAATCTTCCTTGAAGAAGTTTTAAGCTCGGTAAGTTCGTTTACCGCAATCATAAAGGCGGAGATGTTGGTATTGAAAGAAAAAGACTCTATGTCCTCCTCTTCTTTGCCTATAAGAGTATGCAGAACTTTGAGTTCGGCAGGGCTGGGTTCGTCATCACTCACTAAAACAGTATCCTGATGGAAGAAGAGGCGCCAAAGCTTTTTAAGAAAACGATGAACCCCGTCTATTCCATTGGTGTCCCATGGCTTGCTTTGCTCCAAAGGACCGAGGAACATTTCGTACAGTCTCAGAGTGTCTGCCCCATAGCTGTTGCAGATTTCATCGGGATTCACAACATTATACATGCTCTTGCTCATCTTTTCCACAGCCCATCCGCATATATATTCCCCGTTCTCCAACTCAAACTCGGCATCGGCAAACTCGGGACGCCATTTTTTGAAGGCCTCCAAATCCAAGCGGTCATTATGGACGATATTTACATCCACATGAATTTCGGTGGTCTTGTACTTGTCTTTCAAGCCAAGACTAACAAATGTATTGGTACCCGCTTTGCGGTATACAAAATTGCTGCGCCCTTGAATCATCCCCTGATTTATGAGTTTTTTAAATGGCTCTTCCTCACACACATAGCCATGGTCGTAGAGGAATTTGTTCCAAAAGCGCGAGTAAATGAGATGGCCGACGGCATGCTCGGTTCCTCCCACATAAAGGTCTACATTGCGCCAATATTTATTGGCCTCCGCACTCACAAGTTCTTCATTATTGTGCGGATCCATATACCGCAGATAATAGGCGCTGCTGCCTGCAAAGCCCGGCATTGTGCTGGTTTCGAGCGGATAGCCCTTATATGTCCAATTTTTCGCTCTTTTGAGCGGGGCTTCACCGTGGACAGGCTTGAAACTGTCTATTTCAGGAAGACGGAGCGGCAGCTCTCTTTCAGGAAGAGGAGTGGGTATGCCATCCTTATAATAGATGGGGAAAGGCTCGCCCCAATAGCGCTGGCGGCTGAAAATGGCATCGCGAAGACGGTAATTGGTTTTTCTATGCCCCAACTTGTTTTCCTCGACATACACTTTTGCCGCCTCGATGGCCGTATTGACATCCATCCCGTTCATAAAGCCGGAATTCATCATTATGCCTTCAGTAGCATCGAAGCTCTCTTCCGACACATCAGCGCCCTCAATCAGGGGAATGATGGGAAGATTGAATTTCTTTGCAAAGGCATAGTCTCTGCTGTCGTGAGCCGGCACGCCCATAATGGCGCCTGTGCCGTAGCCCGACAATACATATTCCGAAATCCAGATGGGAATCTTTTCCTCTGTAAAAGGATTGATGCCGTAAGAGCCTGTAAATACGCCGGTTATATTTTTGGTTTCGGCCTGACGCTCGCGTTCGGTCTTTTTGGCGGCATAGGAGAGATATTCCTCCACTGCCTCCTTTTGCGAAGCGGCGGTAAGTTGGGGAACAAGCTCGCTTTCGGGAGCAAGCACCATAAAAGTGACACCGAAAACGGTATCAGCCCTGGTGGTGAAGATTGTAATTGGAAGATGAACCCCATCGCACTCGGTATCAAACACCATTTCCGTCCCCTCGCTCTTTCCTATCCAATTACGCTGCATATCTTTAAGCGAATCCGTCCATTCAAGATTATCCAAGCTTTTCAATAGCCTTTCTGCATAGGCGGAAACCCTCAGTTGCCATTGAGCCATCTTTTTTTGCACTACAGGAAAACCTCCGCGAACGCTTACTCCATCTTTAACCTCATCATTGGCAAGCACGGTGCCGAGTCCTTCGCACCAATTCACGTTAGTTTCTCCCAAATAGGCGATGCGGTAGCGCATAAGCACATCGCTTTTTTCCTTTTCGCTATAATCTTTCCACTCTTCAGGGGAAATGCCGTCGTAGCCCTTGGTTTCAAAACGGGAAACGAGCTCTGTAATCGGACGGGCCTTATCAAGGTCAGGATCATACCAGCTCTTGAACATTTTTATGAATGCCCATTGAGTCCATTTGTAATAGGATGGATCACAGGTGCGGAAAGACCTGTCCCAGTCGAAAGAAAAGCCTATCCTGTCGAGCTGGCTGCGATAACGCGCGATGTTCTCGTCCGTGGTCTTTTCGGGATGGCGGCCGGTTTGAATGGCATACTGTTCTGCAGGCAATCCGAAGGCATCATAGCCCATGGGATGCAGCACATTAAAGCCCTTGAGCCTTTTATAACGGGAATAAATATCGCTCGCTATATAACCTAAGGGATGTCCCACATGAAGTCCCGCTCCGGAAGGATACGGAAACATGTCCAGCACGTAATATTTGGGTTTGGAATCATCGACAGAAACGCTGTATGTCTTTTCTGCAGCCCATTTTTCCTGCCATTTCTGTTCGATTTTCTTAAAATCGTAATCCATTTTATTTCTTTTTCAATCTGAATTCCACATAAAGGCTTATTGCGCAAGGCACTTTCTTGCCGCGCACGCGGGCAGGCTTCCAATCAGGTGAAGCCGAAACCACTTTCACAGCCTCGTCATCAAGCGAAGGGTGAACGCCCTTGAGCACCTTCACATCCTTAACCTTGCCCTTTTCATCTATTACAAAATCCACCAACACCTTACCCTGAATGCCATTATCTATGGCATATTGAGGATATTTAAGGTACACATACACCCATCTTTCCAAAAACACTGATGGATTAGGGTTATTCATAAATGCGGGCTTCACATCACAATCGCTCCACGAAACCACTTCCGTTGCCCTTTCCGGTCTTTCTATATCAGTAGGGCTGAAAGACGGGGCGGGGCCGTTTGCAAGAGCCACGGCAAAATTATACAAGTACTCGGTTTCCCTCTCCAAATAATCGAATTCTATATTCTCGCTTATGGCGCCTGCTTTCGGGATGGGGCCGCTGATAAACTGAATGGAGGGGATTTGCTTTGCGTAGAAAGAGCGGTGGTCGGAGATTGCAGGTTCCGCCGCAATTATTTTGGGATGAAGAGGTTGAAGGGTATTAGCGAGATTATTCACTGTTTGATTAAGGTCGGCGTTGGATGCGGTATAGGCATAAAAGCCACTGCTCCCCTGCCCTAAAAACGAGAGGTCCATCATGGCATCCACCCGGGAGGCATCGCTGCCGAAAGAGCGGTTAAGGAAATACCACGAGCCGGCATTCTGCAATTCAGCCGCACCGAAAGCAGCAAGGAGCACGCTCCGGCGAAGGAGCACGCTGTTGGTTTGGAGCATTTTGCCAAGACGCATGAGCGCCGTGAGGCCGGAAACATTATCTTTAATGGGAGCGCCTATAACAATATAATTGTCCTTGAGTTTGCGGTCGTAGCCCTGAATAAAGGCAATGGCATTATGGCAGATGATGGTGTCTCCTGAGGGGGATAAAATACCGAAATTGTTATCATCAGCGCTGCCCAGCACATCGAGCCCGTCAGCTTGGAATCGAGCCCTGACAATATCTGCGGCCGCCGTCTCATCGGCTCCTTGAAGCTTAGCCGCCATTGTTCTCATAGAGGCGGCAACTTCGCTCTCGAACAATTCCCCATAACTTTGCGCAGAAGCATGGAAAGAAAAGCCGAGAAATACAAAGAGCGTAAGTAATAATTTCTTATTCATTTACCAAAATCCACACATCTTTGGGACAAAAACTTTCCCCTTTAATTTTTTGCAGGGCCTCCAGGCACACTGCCATTTTGTCGCACCCCTCCAGTCCGACGGCAGTAAAACCGTTGTTGAAAGGAATCAAGGTGGGCTGATAGCCTGCGGCAGAAGCCCTTGATGCCAGATGTTTGGCGTTGGCGGGGCTGCCGAAAGTGCCCACAACCACATAATAGCGGAAATCAAGACCGACAAGCGAAAGGCCCCTTACGGAACTGCCCTTGGTTATCATTGTCTTGGAAGCCCTTACGCTGTCCAGCAGTTCGAGAGAATCCGCCATAGCCTTTTGAATTGTCCTTAGAGAATCGAGACGGGCCTGATGAGCCGCCTCTTCCAACTCTATGCGGGCCTTCTTTATGGCTATGTCGGCGCTGGTGGGACGACCTGCCAAACGGCGGAAACTATCGCAAGCTGTAAATAAAACAGAGGCGATTACGAGGGTTATTAGGACAGAGTTTTTCACAATCAACAAAATTAATAAAAATTATTGGTCTTCAAATGCCTTAACTATTTTTGTCACCAAAGGATGACGCACTATGTCAGCAGAACTGAAACGCACCACTGATATACCTTTAATGTCTTCCAAAAGCTTGATTACTCTCAACAGACCGCTGTCTTCGGAACGCGGGAGGTCCACCTGCGTGGCATCGCCCGTCACTATGAATTTGGCATCGCTGCCCATGCGGGTAAGGAACATCTTGAGCTGGCCGATGTTGGTGTTCTGAGCCTCATCCAGAATAACGCAGGCCCTGTCGAGGGTGCGGCCGCGCATATATGCCAGCGGAGCTATCTGAATAACATCATCCTCTATGAAATATTGCAGACGCTTTGTCGGAATCATGTCTTCAAGTGCATCGTAAATAGGCTGCAGATACGGGTCCAATTTATCTTTGAGGTCGCCAGGAAGAAAGCCGAGTCTCTCCCCCGCTTCCACGGCCGGACGGGTGAGTATGATGCGTTTTATTTCCCTATGCTTGAGGGCTCTTACCGCAAGAGCAATGGCAATATAAGTTTTTCCCGTTCCGGCGGGGCCGGTGGCAAAGATGAGGTCATCCTTAAAATAAGCCTTTACCATCAATTCCTGATTGTGGTTGCGTGCATGGATGGGACGGCCGTCTGTGGTGTGAGTGATGACGGCATTGCCGCTCATAGCCAAATTATTTCTGTTTACACCGCTGAACACATCCTCTACATCATAAATAGTGAGATTGGGCTTGCGCTTGCGTATTTCCACAAGTTTGGCAAATTTGGCTTCAAATTCCATCACCTGTTCCTCCGGCCCCTCCAAAAAGATATCTGCACCTTTGTCTGTAACTTTCAAGCCCGGAAAATAAGAACAGAATTCGTCTAAAATCTTATTTCCGGCACCGAAAATTTCCACAGGATTGGGAACATTCAACGAAATGGTTTTTTTCATATTTCTATTTTAGTTGTTTTAATTACTCTGTTATAGGTTTCCAGCATGTTGTCGTAGTCGGAAGGGTCTTTCCAAAGCTCCCTTTTGCCTATATAGTCTTCCACCCTTATGGTGCAATAGCCATCTTTTAATTTGCCTGGCAGGCAGCACCATAAAAAATGCAGTTCCGGTCTTAGCACAGTGGTTTTTCCCGACGGCTTCGAATATACCAGCCGAAGCAGCACCGCAAGTTCCAGGCGTGTGTTGGGGGCGCTCATATTGGAAACTACATTGCCGAGCGAATATATTACGGGAACTTTTCCGACAAAGGCAGTGTCCTGCACCACATGTGGATGAGCCCCGATTATGGCATCTGCACCTTCCGCTGCAAGAAACTCAGCCCATTCTTCCTGTTTTTTATTATGCCTTAGCTCGTATTCATCACCCCAATGCGGAAGGGCTATCAAGAAATCCGCCTTTCTGCCCCTTTTCATCTGTTCTGATATCGCCGCTTTATTCATTCGGCTTACCTTGGGCCAGGAATATGATGCGCCCATATTGGTTCCGTAAGTAAAATTCACAAGTGCAATCCTCACTCCCTTACTCCTCACTATCAACGGGTTATGCTTTACATAAGAAGCGCTGTCGGCACCTGCGCCGCAGTAGTGACCGCCTATCTTACGAAGCGTCCGCATAAAGCCCGCCCTGCCATGGTCGAGTATATGATTATTGGCAAGCAACAGCACATCGACTCCCGCCGACCTTATGTTAGAAACATAATTATCCGGTGCGGAGAAACGCGGATATCCCATATAGGGAGGGCCTGCGAGTGTGAATTCTGCGCCTGCAACAGCAATGTCCGCTTCACGAATGAGCGGCTCCACCTCTTTTAAAAACTCTTTGCTGTCATAAGCGAGCTGCCTGGAATGCATCATAATGTCACCCAAAAACAACATGCTTACGGTATCGGCATCTTGCGTTGGAACAGCTACCTGCAGGTTTATAACCGGAGCCGGAGCCTTTATCGGCCCTTTTGCCGGAGAGGGTAGAGAGAAAGCCAAAAAGGCCGCAGAGAATGCTGCGGCCTCAATTATTTTGCTTGCAAATTTACTTACCTTCGGCAACTACCTGATTGTATTTCTGATATTTGGCCAAATACTCAGCATCAGCACGGAAACGGAAGCAAGCATTCTTCAGATATTCAGCAATGCTGACCTTTATGCTATCATCCTTGCTGACTTCGTAAGCCTTTTCAAAAGGCTCTATGCAGTCTTTAAGCGCTATCTCAAAATCCCTTACGAGAGCCATGTATTTGGCATCATCCATTTCTTTGGATGCAGCTTCCTGGAGGTCCAATGCTTTGTTGTAAAGCAGTATCCCCTTGCCTATATAGCCGTATTCGTATTCGGGATTTATCGTTGCGCATTTGTCGTAAGCGGCAAGAGCTTCGGCCTCATCACCGAGTTTGTCGTGGATATTGCCTTCCACATAATAGAGTGAGGCATTGTTGGGCTCGTTCTTCTTTGCGAGATCCAGGAGTTCGAAAATCCTTTGCGGATTGTCACCGCTTGAAACATAATAATTGATAAGTCCTACAAGTATGCTTTGGCTGTTGGGAAATGCTGAGAAGCCTTTTTCGAGATAGTCTTTGCTAAGGGCTTTGTCTCCCAGCCTGTCTGCAATGTCGGCAAGTTTGGCGAAAACCTCGCCATCTTCTCCATAATAATTGTACGAAAGGGATTCTTCATAGAATTTGCGAGCCCTTTCCAGCCATTTGTTTGCCTCAAGACTGTCTTTTTCGTTAGCCAGGAACCAAGCCGTAAGACCCGCATTATAGATGGAGTTGGTGTCAATCTTGGAGTTGGGAACCACTGCGGCTGCCTCTGCAGCGAGTTCGAAGAAGTCGGAAGCCTTCTCCATATTGCCGAGAGTATAGGCAGTGTAGGCCTCTTCGATATATCTGGCGTTAACATTCTGAATGCCGTTTACTATGTCTTTGGTCTTTTTGGCCTTGGCATCTACCTCATGAGCCTTTTTATAGGCATTGAGGGCCTCTTCAAGACAATTCTTTGCAATAGGCTTTGTAACCTTTATTGCCGCTAGCCGGCCGTCTGCGTTGAAATAATAGTCGGCAGTCTCGTAACGCTTAACCATATAAGTCTGTCCTTGTATGGTCTCTTGGCTTGTGCCGAGCACCTTGTACTGGGACATCAGGAGGCTTAACTCCTGTTCAGTAGCTCCTGTCCAACCATTGCCCATGGGGGCGACATAAGCATCCAGCCAGGATTGGCCGAGTTTGATCCATGTGGTCGGATTGGTGGCCTTTTTGGGGTGTTCAGCTTTTTTTTGAGCTGATTCGACAGCGCTTTTTGCTGCGCTTAAGCTCTTGGCTTGTTGCTGTGCTCCTGCAATTTGAATGCTTGCAATAAGAGCCAGTGCCATGATAATCTTTTTCATTATGGAATTATTTGTGTTTAGTTAAATTTCTTCTGGTATATTAGCATTTTCTGTGCCATTTTCCCCTTCACCATTTTCTTCCTCATGCTCCACAACGCTCACTGCCGCTATGCTGTCACCCTCGTTGAGGTTGATGAGACGCACACCCTGCGTAGCCCTGCCTGCCACACGGATATCCGCTACAGACATTCTGATGGTAAGGCCTGCCTGAGTGATAATCATAAGGTCATCTGACTCGGTAACGTTCTTGATTGCCACAAGTTCGCCTGTTTTTTTAGTAATATTGATGGTTTTCACTCCCTTGCCGCCGCGTGCAGTAAGACGGTATTCTTCGGGATTGGAGCGCTTGCCATAGCCGTGTTCGCTTACTACGAGTATGGTGCGGTCAGCGGCATCGATTTCATTGGGTGCGTAGGTAATGACTCCTATAACCTCGTCGGTTGCCGAAAGCCTGATACCCCTTACGCCGGAGGCTGCGCGTCCCATCGGTCTGAGTTCCAACTCCTCGAAACGAACGCAGCGGCCTTCGCGGCCCGCTATCATCAATTGCTCATCGCCCTTTGTAAGCACTGCATCCAGCAAGGAATCACCTTCGCGTATAGTTATGGCCCTGATGCCAATGTTACGGCTGCGCTTGTTGGAATATTCGCTAAGCGTGGTCTTTTTGATTATGCCCTTTTTGCTTACAAGGGTAACAAAATGATTGTCGGTATATTCCTCATCCTCGATATGGGCTGCATTGAGATAGGTGCGTATGCTGTCGTCAGATTCTATCGGAATAAGATTTTGAACAGCCCTGCCCTTGCTGGTGCGCACGCCTTCGGGCAATTCATACACCTTGAGCCTGTAACACATGCCCTTTTCGGTGAAGAAGAGCATGGTGGAATGCATGTTTGCTATATAGATATGCTCTATGAAATCTTCTTCGCGGGTAGCGCCGCCCTTTACACCCTTGCCGCCACGGTTCTGGGTACGGAATTCAGTAAGTGCCGTGCGCTTGATATAGCCGAGATGGCTGATGGTTATTACAACATCTTCATCTGCATAGAAATCCTCCGGATTGAACTCTTCTTCGCTCAGGGTGATTTCACTGCGGCGCGGATCACCGTATTTGGCCTTCATTTCCTGACTCTCCTGCTTTACTATCGAGAGCTGGACTTCCCTGCTGCCGAGAATTTCTTCGCAACGGGCTATGAATTTTTCGAGTTCATCGAATTCAGCCTCTAATTTTTCCCTTTCCAAACCTGTGAGCTGACGGAGACGCATATCCACAATTGCCTGAGCCTGCTCATCGGTAAAGCCATAATTCTCTATAAGACCGGTCTTGGCCTCATCCACGCTCTTGCTGGCGCGTATAAGAGCTATTATATCATCTATGATATCAATGGCTTTAATGAGTCCCTCTAAGATATGAGCCCTCTTTTGGGCTTTATCCAACTCGAACTTTGTGCGGCGCACCACCACCTCGTGCCTGAAGTCCACGAAATTCTGCAATATTTCTTTTAGGGAGAGGGTCTGGGGCCTGCCGCCTACCAATGCTACATTATTGATGGAAAAACTGCTCTGAAGGGAAGAATATTTAAAGAGAGTGTTAAGCACCACATTGGTGTTTTCACCCTGCTTGATACGGAATATTACACGAATGCCTTCGCGGGAAGTTTCATCATTCATGTATGTAATTCCCTCAATCCTTTTGTCTTCCACCATTTGAGCTATGCGCTCAAGCATATCCTTCTTATTCACCATATAGGGGATTTCGGTCACCACTATGGTTTCCTGGCCGCGCTCGTTGATTTCAATATCCGTCTTTGCGCGGATAACCACTCTCCCCCTTCCGGTGTTATAGGCATCTATAATGCCCTGACGACCCATTATAATGCCGCCAGTCGGGAAATCCGGTCCCTTGATATATTGCATGAGACCTTCGGTGTCTATATCGGGATTGTCGATGAGTGCGCAAATGCCGTCGCAGACTTCGCCCAAATTATGGGGAGCCATATTGGTGGCCATGCCTACGGCGATGCCTGAAGAGCCGTTGAGCAATAGCAAAGGCAGTTTTGTAGGCAGAACGACAGGTTCTTGAAGACTGTCGTCGAAGTTCCACTTCATGTCCACGGTGTCTTTATCGAGATCCGCCAGAACATCCTCGGTTATTTTAGCTAATTTGGCCTCGGTGTAACGCATGGCCGCAACGGGGTCGCCGTCCATGCTGCCGAAGTTGCCCTGCCCGTGCACTAACGTATAACGCTGATTCCATGGTTGCGCCAAACGCGCCATTGCATCATATACTGAACTGTCTCCGTGCGGATGGAATTTACCCAACACCTCGCCGACTATTCTCGCACTTTTCTTGGTTTGCCCTCCGGGACTCAAATTCAAACCGTCCATTCCGAACAAAACCCTTCTTTGCACGGGCTTCAGACCATCCCTCACATCCGGCAACGCTCTCGATACAATAACCGACATGGAATAGTCGATATAGGAGCTGCGCATCTCATGATCTATCTCCACAGGCTCTATATAGCCGTGCAATACTTCATTTCTTTCTTCGTCCATTGTTATCTTTAATATTAGTCTACAAATTTACTAATAATAATTGAATTTAACTGCCCTTATTTAAGTATAATTTACTATTTTTGCAGTCGAAAATGCAACTCACGGAAGAAATACGCACCATCTTCATTTACTCTCGCGACGAGGCCATGCGCACCGGCTGCTATGCCATTGCGCCGGAGCATTTGCTGCTGGGGATTTTGAGGCATGGCAACAATTCAGCAGTGGAACTTTTTAAACAATTCGGATTGGAGCCGGCGGAAGTAAAGACTAAGTTTGATGAAAAGGTTTTCTGCAAAGAGGCGGTGCCCTTTTCACAGGAAGACGAAGTTACCTTCACACGCAGCGCCCTCAACGTAGCCAGCATGGCTCTTATGGAGGCAATGCGTGTAAATGAGGATGTAGAGGCAATTCATCTGCTTTCCGCCCTATGCGACTGTCCCGGCAGCTGGTACAACGATTATTTTCGTTCTCACGGCCTCAGCCTGCAGATTATCCGTACCATACGCAAGAAAGCCTGTGACGATTCGCAAAAGAAAAGTGCAATTCCATCTTCCGAGGAGCTGAACAGTCTCTTGAGCGCTTTTTATTCTGACAAGGATTTTTTCTCCTAAGCAAATAAAATCATTATATTTGCAATTCAGCATTAAGCTTTGAATTTATGCATTTAAAGGAAAAAATCCCTTCATATCTGCTAGGAAAAACACAGCTTACTACCACGGTGGTATTTTCTGTGCTTTTTGCCATTTTCGTGCTTCTTGCCACAACTTTCTACGACAATAACGGCTGGTTCCAGTTCGGTCCCACAGTTTTATTCAATTATACCGCTCTGTTTATTCTGCTGTCAATAATTATTATTGCAGTCAGCAAACGTTTAATGTATCGCAGCCGCCTGCTGTTCACTCTGAATTGGGGGCAATACATAATTTGGAATCTTGCAGAAATCGTTATCATTGCCTTGGTTTATACGGCAATGACCATTCATATCTGTTCCCTTGGTCTTATAGAGATGCCGACAAAGAGTTTTTGGCCAATCTTTTTCTGCAGTTTCGTGATACTTTTCTTCTCTCTCGGCATCCCCTATATAATGGCCGCACTCTATTTCGAAGTGCAAGACAAGAACAACACCATCCGTCTGATGAATTACGGCAATGTTATTACCGATGCCGAACCCGGTCCGACGGATTTGGAAAAAATAACCCTTTTCGGGGATGACGGTCTGCTTAAACTCAGCATAAGTCTCAAAAATCTCTACTACATAGAGTCTGATGACAATTATATTAAGGTTTGGTATTCCGATTCAAATGGAGATGTAAAGCAATATATGCTCCGATGCCGCCTTAAAACCGTGGAGGAAAGCTTTGCCGGAAGTCCGCTGGTGCGCTGCCACCGCAAATATATAGTAAACCTGACACGCGTATTGGTTCTTACCCGCGAGAAAGACGGATATTGTCTCAAGTTGGATTTGCCTTCTTCTGAACCTATTCCCATCTCCAAAACCTACGAAAATTCGGTTATTTCACGTTTTAATTCACGATAAAATTATGTGGCAAAGAATTCAAACCTTATATTTGGCAATCGGCTTGGCGCTCCTTGCAATAATGTTCTTCCATGTAGAGAACACATGGTGGCTGATTCTTCTGGGAGTGGCGGCATTCATGCAAGTGGTGGCGCTCGCAGCCTATAAGCACCGCATTTTCCAGATGCGCACCGCCGTCATAGCGGGCTTGATGCTGGTCGGGCTGCAAATCTGGATGGCAGTGGTTTATTTCGGAACGGAAGATAAAAGTGTCTACAATATCACCACTGTTTTCCCTATAGTAGCTGCAATCCTTGACTTTTTGGCGGCCCGCAACATACTTTCTGACGAAATATTGGTGCAAAGCTCATCCAGGCTCCGCTCCAACCGTAAAAAACATTAAAACATAATATCATGAGAATTCCTGAATCAGAACTTATTATTAATACAGACGGATCCGTTTTTCATCTTCACATCAAACCCTCCGAACTTGCAGACACCGTACTGATGTTCGGTGATCCGGGACGCGTAAAGATGTTCCTTCCTCTTTTCGAAAAGATAGATGCTCAGGGACAATCGCGCGAATTTGCCTTTGCTACAGGCTGGTATCGCGGAAAACGCATCACCGCCCTCTCGCACGGAATAGGTCCCGACAACATTGATATAGTGGTCACCGAGCTCGATGCTCTTGCAAATATAGATTTTGAAACCCGTGAGGTCAAGCCGGAGCACAGGCGTCTCACAATAATACGCATCGGCACCTGCGGGGCAATCCCGCCTGAAATTCCTCTCGGGGCCTTCATCAGCAGCCATATAAGCATAGGCACTGACGGTATGTTCAACTGGTATGAAGGCAGGGATGATGTGTGTCTGCTAGACTTCGAGGAAGCCTTCAAGAAACACACTAATTGGGCTGAAAATCTCCCTGACCCCTATTTTGTACGCGCATCAGAAAGGTTAATCAAACTTTTCGAGCCCGTAACGGTAAAGGGCATGACCATTTCCGCAGGCGGATTCTACGGTCCTCAAGGCAGGGTTGTAAGGCAAGGCCTTGCAATGCCCAATATGTTGAAAGACTTCGAAAGCTTCCGTTACAAGGGTCATAAGGTTACCAATTTCGAAATGGAAGGCGCCGCTCTTGCAGGCATGGCGGCCAATCTCGGTCACGATGCCTTGACAATTTGCTGCGCTATCGCTCACCGCTATCTCAAAGATTCCAACACCGACTACAAACCCCACGTTGCAGAGCTTGTAAAGCTCGTAATGGATACGGTAACCGCAGAAGGAGCGTAGCTAATTGCTACGTAACCGATAAGGAACTTACAGCTCCTCCTCTTTAAGACGCTCGGCGTTCTCTGCCACCTGGAGCCTGTCTATGCACTCCTGAATATCACCATTCATGAATGCGGGAAGATTATACATGCTCCAATTAATGCGATGGTCGGTAACACGCCCCTGCGGATAATTATAGGTGCGGATTTTTGCTGAGCGGTCACCGGTGGAAACCATGGTCTTACGCTTCGCAGCTATTCCATCCAAATACTTTTGGCGCTCCATATTATAAATACGGGTACGGAGCTCTATCATGGCACGCTCTGCATTTTTAATTTGGGAGCGCTCCTCCTGGCATTGCACTACAATCCCCGAAGGAATATGGGTCAGGCGTACTGCAGAATAGGTGGTGTTCACGCCTTGACCGCCGGGGCCTGATGCGCAGAAGAGGTCTTTACGGATATCGGCAGGATTTATTTCCACATCGAACTCGTCCGCCTCGGGGAATACCGCCACCGAAGCCGCTGAGGTCTGGATTCTACCCTGAGTTTCCGTCTGAGGCACACGCTGTACGCGGTGGACTCCGCTTTCGTATTTCATGGTACCATACACCCCGTCGGGGCATGAAAGCTTGAAAACTATCTGCTTATAGCCGCCGGAAGTGCCGTAAGACTGATCTGTGACTTCCAGTTTCCATCCTTTTATATCAGCAAAATACTGATACATGCGGAATAGGTCTCCCGCAAAGATGGCAGCCTCATCCCCACCGGTGCCGCCGCGGATTTCCACTATTGCATTCTTGTCATCATCGGGATCGGCCGGAATAAGCAGCAGCTTTATATTCTGCTCCATGTCGGGCAGTTTCCCCTCGATTTCGGAGATTTCCTCACGGGCCATCTCCTTGAGTTCGGGGTCGCTCTCCTGTACAAGCACATCCTTGGCAGAAGAGAGATGGTCCAACACCTTCTGGTATTCGAGTCCCGCCTTGATTATGGGCTCCAAGTGCTTGTAATCCTTATTCAGCTGCACATATTTCTTCATGTCCGACATTACGTCGGGGCTGGAAAGCTGTTCCTGAAGAGAGATGAACTTGTCTTTCAGCGACAGCACTTTTTCCAATAATGTATTTTCTTTTGCCATTTAAGTTCCGTTTTAAATTGATTGATAAACCTCGCGCACTGCGTAAAAAATCTCACTCCTCCTGCGAAGTTATATGTGTCCGGAAGCTATTGTCTTAATGTAGCAGCGTCTGCGCATAAAGAGACTGTGGTCGGGATAATCTTTCCAGATATTCGCCGCACTATTGCTTTCGATTTGCGGATTGGAAATGCTGTCTCCGTAATTGTATTTTTTTGCTTTTTCGGCCATTTCGCTAAAGTAGATGGCGCTTACTCCCTTGTGGCGCCATTTGGGGGATGCTCCATTTAACAGCAGATCTACGGTGCTGAAGTCGTTTTGGGCTCGAAGCAGATGTATCCACCCGAAAGGGAAAAGTTTGCCTTTGGCCTTTTGGAGAGCCTTGGAAATGGATGGAAGGCAGATGCCGAAGGCCGCCACCTCTCCTTCTTCATCCAACAGCACCACGCTGTTTTTGTTATTCACAAAGGGAGGGATGACTTTTGCTTCCTGCTCTATTTCCGCATCAGTAAAGGGGATGAAATTATAAACTTCCCCCATGAAAGATTGGGAATAGGTATGGAAAAACTTGTTCACCAAAGCTTTGTCTTTTACAAGACGATTTATATCGGCGAAATGAAGATTATAGCGCTGCCTAAGGATTTTCGCAAGTCTTTTTGTCTTTTCGGGCAATCCCAACTGCGACTTCATGCAATATTGCACCCAATCGCATTCCTTCTCAAAGCCTAACTTTTCGATGAATTTTACATAATAGGGATAATTGTAAATGCAATTGAATGGAGGTATGTTGTCGTAGCCCTCTACAAGCATGCCCTGCTTGCCCAAAGTATTATAGAAAAGAGGGCCGTGAATGGTATCCATGCCCTGCTGTCTGCCCCAGGTCTCCGCCGCTTCAAGCAGCATTTCTGCAACCTTGATGTCGTTTATGCAGTCGAACCAGCCGAATCTTACATTCTTTTTGGAATAAAGCTTATTGTAACGGGGATTTATTATTGCGCAGATGCGTCCGACAACTTCTTTCCCACTGGTCACCATCCACATTTTATGCTTGCAATATTGCAAAGCCGCATCTTTGGTAAGAGTCTTGACCTGGTCGGCATGCAAAGCCGGGACATACTGCGGACAGTTTTTGTACAGTTTGTCAGGAAACTTGACAAAACGAAGCAGCTCTTTTCTGCCGGTGACTTCTATTAAACGATAATCAGACATCCCTTGTTGATTTTGCCGGCAAAGTTAACAAAAATTAAATTCCTTCGATAAAATTCCTTGAATTGCGGCCTGGGCGCAAGCGCAGCCGAAAACCGCCGGCACATAACTGATTGTGCCGGTATTGCTGCGTTTGTTGCGGGTGTTTTCTTCCACTACTGCGCTCTTTATTGGTTTTTCCTCGGAATATACAGCCGAAAATCCATCTTTGATGCCAAGTCGGCTGAGGCGCCCTCGAAGAGCGCGTGCAAGCGGACAAGTATTGGTTTTGGAAATATCGGCAATTCTCACCGCTGTTATATCCGTTTTCGCCCCGGAGCCCATGGATGACACCAAAGGCAGATTATTGCGCAAGCACCAGCTGATAAGGGCTGTTTTAGGGCTTAGAGTATCTATTGCATCCACCACAAAATCATATTCCGGCTTCAGCAGTACTTCTATATTATCCTCATGGAGGAATTCATTTATGGCGGATATTTGCAAATTAGGAGCAATATCTTTCAGACGCTCCGATAAAACATCTGTTTTAAGCCTTCCTATGGTGGAATGAAGGGCGATAATTTGGCGGTTGATATTGCTTTCACTTACCTTGTCGGCATCGATTATGGCAAGATGCCCGATTCCCGCTCTGGCCAGCATTTCCGCCGCACATGCCCCCACTCCGCCGAGCCCTGCCACTAGCACCCTCGAATTAGAAAGCTTTTGCAAAGAATCATCTCCCAAAAGCAAAGCCGTTCTTTCCTGCCAAGCCTCCATATTACAGTCCTTTTGCCTTACCCTCGTCCCAAATGGCATCCATCTCCGAAAGCTCCATCTTACCCAAATCAAGCCCCTTGGCGGCAACATGAGTTTCCATATAGGTAAAACGGCGCTTGAACTTTTCGCACGCGGCTGTAAGGGCGGCAGAAGGATCTATTCCATAGAGTCTTGCGGCGTTTACAAGTGCGAACAGGGCATCACCGAACTCTTCTTCGACATGGGCATTGCTCTGTCCGTTGCTTCCGGAGCGTCCGGGAGCTTTGCGGGCATCCGGCTCTACAGCCTCTTTTACCTCGGCAATCTCTTCATCCACCTTTTCCCATACATCCGCAGGCTTTTCCCAATCGAAGCCTACCGCGGCGGCCTTGTCCTGCATAATATATGCTTTTTGCAAGGGCTCGCAACTCTTTGGAACCCCCTCCAATACGGTCTTGCCCTGATGCTCCTTTTTCTTGCGCAGCTCCCAAGCCTTGGCCACCTCTTCGGCGGACATCTTGCGGCCGGAGGCATCTCCGAAAATATGCGGATGCCGGAAAATCATCTTCCCGCACATTCCGTCAAGCACATCGGCGATATCATACTCTCCCTTTTCCTCAGCCACTTTTGAATAAAAGAGCACATGGAGGGCCAAATCCCCCACTTCTTTTTTAATTTCGGAAGAATCGCCTGCAAGGACGGCATCGGAAAGTTCGTACACCTCTTCTATAGTAAGCGGGCGCAAGGATTCGTTTGTCTGGGCATTGTTCCAAGGGCATTCGGCACGGAGCCTGTCCATAATCTCCATAGCCCTTTCGAAAGATTTCAGCTTCTCTTTTTTACTGTGCATTATGCAAAGATAATGAAAAGCGAAATAATTGCTATCTTTACGGACCAATAATAAAACACAAAAAATGAAGCCGATAAGCTATGTAAGTGCCGACGAGGCGGTAAGCCACATTAAGAGCGGCAGCCATATCCACCTGTCAAGTGTAGCGAGTGTACCCCATTGCCTGGTTCAAGCCCTATGCAGAAGGGCGGATGCAGGAGATGTGAAAGACCTCCGTTTCCACCATTTGCACACCGAAGGGCCGGCCCCGTACAGCGAAGAGCGCTATCAAGGCATTTTCTTCGATCAGGGATTTTTCATCGGCTCGAATGTGCGCAAGAATGTTAATAAAGGTTGGGCGGACTATATTCCGGTACATTTAAGCGAAAGCCAAAAGCTCTATCGCGAAAGACATATTCCTCTTGGAGCAGCACTTGTAAATGTTTCACTGCCTGATGACCAGGGACGGGTTTCGCTCGGGACCTCGGTGGATTGCAGCGTTGCCGCAGTAGAAAGCGCCGATATCGCAATAGCTGTGGTAAATCCGAATGTACCTTTTGCTTACGGTGATCTTCTCAACTTGGAGCAATTCGACTATTTAGTAAAAGACGATACTCCCCTTATAGCCTTGGCATATTCAGAACCCAGCCCCACAGATATACTGATAGGCAAGCACACCGCAGCTTTGGTAGAAGACGGCGATTGTTTGCAAATGGGCATAGGAAGCATTCCGGATGCGCTTGCAGCTCAGCTCAAAAATCACAAGCATCTTGGCCTGCACACCGAAATGTTTGCAGATGGTTTGCTTGAGCTCATCAAAAAAGGTGTTATAGATGGTTCACGTAAAAAGATAGACAGAGGCAAAATTGTGGCCTCCTTCCTTTTCGGCAGTGATGAGCTTTATTCTTTCATCGACCATAACCACGATGTGCTTATGAAAGACATAAAATATGTGAACAATCCTTATGTTATCGCTCAAAACCCGAATGTAAGAGCCATCAACTCTGCTATTGAGGTGGACCTTACAGGCCAGATTTGCGCCGACTCCATAGGCACGCGTGTCTGGAGCGGAACGGGCGGACAGTTGGACTTTGTGAGAGGAGCAACCCTGAGCGAAGGGGGCAAAAGCATCACCGTTTTTGCTTCTCAAACGAAATATGGAGGCAGCAAGATAGTTCCCGAACTGAATTTGGGCGCCGGAGTGGTAACCCCAAGGCCGAATGCGCAATGGATTGTAACCGAATTCGGAGCTGTAAACCTCTACGGCAAGAGCCTTCAGGAAAGAGCAAAACTGCTCATCAGCATAGCACATCCCGACCATCAGGAAGACTTGGACCGCGCAGCCTTCGAGCGCTTCGGCCCGCATTGGCATTTGTTAAAACTTTAATCCGGCCTACGCATACCAATATGGCTTGCAAGAGGGCAGCTGATAAAAAGTCAAGCTAAGCGGAGGAAGCCTTACTGATACGTCAACTCAAATAAATCCCTCTCGGGCATTTTTGCCGAGTAGCGGCTCCTGCACTGCGCTATGAAATTCTTTACGGTCCGCGAAAAACGAGGACCTTTCCAATTGTGGGTGTTGGTTATCAAAATCCAGCACTCGCCGTCAGGAAAACAGTACACTATGGCATTGGTGCCGGCAAGAGAGCCGGTGCGTATCCAGCCGTTTTTCACCTCATTCCAGCCCAAAGCGTATTTATGATTTTCGTGCCAGACTGTCATGGCGCGCACACTCTTTTTGCTTAATATGTCGGGCACCCCCGGATGGCCGTTGATCGAAGCCACAAAGCGGGCAAGTTCAGGAGTGCTTGCCACCCATGCTCCGGCGCCTGACAAACCCCTCACATTGCTGCCGCCATAGCAGCGCACCACACTGTCTCCGGAATTGGTGTATTCGGGAACAAGAGGGTCATTGTCCTGCATATAATAACGCACCTCGTTGGGATACCTGTTCTTATAATAATTGTGCGCCAGGTGCATATCCACGCAACCGGCCGGTTCGAGCAAATTCTTCTGCATCCATTTTTCGTACTCCTCGCCTGTAAGCTTTTCTATTATCATGCTCAGCAGCAGATAGCCGAAATTGCTGTATTGTCTTGAAGTCCCCGGTTTATATCCCAAGCGGCGCGGCAGCATCAGACGTACAAGCGTCTCCTGGTCGGGCGCCTCTTCAAGGCGATAGATGTGCATTATATCGCGGGTAGTGAACATGGGGTCGCCGCGCCGTATACTGAGGCCGCTTTCGTGACGCAAAAGCTGCTCTACCGTAATGTCGAAATAAGCCTTTTCTTTAATGGCCTCAGTGTAGGCTTCATCGCAAAGTATGCCGGAAGAGCCGAACACCTTATCGCTCAAATGCAATTTCCCCTCTTCTTGCAGCTTCATTATGCCAGCAGCTGTAAGGAGCTTGCTTATCGATGCTATTCGCATTATATTTCCGGGTCCCATCTCCCTGTTTTCATCCGCTTTGCCATATCCCTTCGCATAAAGCAGGGAATCGCCCCTCATTACGCTGAGCGAGAGACCGCGTATCCACCAGCGCTGCATGAATGTATTTATGTCACGGTCTAACTTTTCCAAGCCTAAGCTGTCGCTCATTTGATTGGTAATAAGCGAGTTGATACCTTTAACACGACGCATTTGGGGAGCCTTTGGACTACGGTGTGAGGAGATGATGAACACCAAGAGCACCGCCAGCGAAAGTGCTGAAATAAATAAAACTCTTCTTATTCGCAGTGACTTTTTCATTTGATTACCCCCGCCTTTTTGCCGAATTCTATAATAAAATCTGCTGTGCCCTTTATTCCTAAAACGGATGAATCAATGCAAAGGTCGTAATTGGAAGAATTTCCCCACTCTCCGAAAGTGAAAAAGTCATAAAAATCTTTACGCTCCTTGTCTTTCTTTTGTACAAGGGCTTCCGCCTCATTTGCAGAAATATTCATCCGCTCCGCGACCCTCTTTATTCGATTGGCAACCGGTGAGCAAATAAATACATTCAGGCATTGCTTGTCTCTTAAAACATAATTGCATGCCCTGCCCACAAAAACAGCCGGACCGTTTTCTGCAATTTCGCGAATTACCGAGCTTTGCATCCTGAAAAGAGAGTCATCATTTATATAATTCTGCGATATCCCTGCACTACGCCCTGCGCTGAACACATTCAGAAAAAATTTGAAGCCCCGCTTTTCGTCGCGATGTTCAAAGAATTCTTTGGAAAATCCGCTCTTTTCGGCGGCCTTGCCGATAAGTTCCTTGTCGTATACCGGAATGCCGAGGATTTTCCCGATGGAAACTGCCACCTGGTGTCCTCCTGCCCCGAATTGACGACCGATATTAATTATAGTGTGTTGCATGGTTAAATATAGCTGCCAAGAATGGCGGGATCGTCGCCGTCCTTGAGTTTGCGGAATTTACGCATAATACCTATTATCAAGATGCCGGTTATTATAAAAGCAAGTGTGTCTGCGATAGGGAAAGAATACCAGACGCCGCGGACATCGAGCCACAATGGGAGAAGATATACCAGCGGCACAAGGAAAAGCAGCTGGCGCGTGAGAGAGAGGAAGATACTTTTGTTTACCATTCCCAAACATTGGAAGAAGTTGGTGGAAACCATCTGAATGCCCACCAAAATAAAGGCGATATTCATAGTCTGCAAGCCTTTGGCGCTAAGGGCAAGAAGCGTTGCATCGTTGGTAAAGATGCTGACAGCTGCCTTTGGGAAAAATTCGGAAAGGATGAAGCCGAATACACAAACCGCAGTGGCCCATCCGGCTGTAAGCAGATACACCTTACGCACACGGCTGTATTGTCTGGCTCCGTAATTATAGCCGGCTATGGGCTGCATTCCCTGATTCAAGCCCATGACTATCATCAGGAAGAAGAAACTGATACGGTTAGCCACACCATAAGCGCCTATGGCAAGATCGCCTCCGTATTTGCGGAGCTGCTGGTTGATAAACAGATTCACAATGCAGGCGGCGCTATTCATGAGAAAAGGCCCCAATCCTATGGCAAGTGAACTTCCGGCTATCTTCCAGTCTATTCCCAATATTCTTTTTCCGAAATGCACCACCTTTTCCTTGCGGCTGAAATACCATATTATATAACTTAGGGCCATCATTTGGCAAAGCACGGTAGCGACTGCCGCTCCCCTCACGCCCATGCCCAAAGCGAAAATAAAAATGGGATCTAAAATCGCATTGGCAATCACCGTGAAGAGTGTCAATCCCATTGCGGTTTTGGGATTGCCGCTAACCCTTATGATACTGTTCAGCCCGAAATACATGTGAGAAATCACATTGCCTAACATTATGATAGTAAGATATTGCTTGGCAAAGGGCATTGTGACCTCGCTGGCGCCGAAGAAATAGAGCAGTGGCTCCTGCCATATAAGTACGGTTATGGTAAAGAGAGAGCCGAGTATGAGATTGAAGGTTATCGAGTTGCTTAAAACTTTTTGCACATTGCGATAATTCTTCTGCCCGAGCATAACGGACATTATTGTAGATGCCCCTACCCCCACCAAGGTGCCCAAGGCGGAAGCTAAGTTCATAATGGGATGGCAGACACCGAGCGCCGAAAGAGCATATGCCCCGACTTCAGGAATATGACCTATATAGATGCTGTCCACCATATTGTATAGACTGGTGGCAGTCATTGCAATTATACCCGGAAGGGCATATTGCTTCAACAGGGCTCCTATGTTTTTGGTGCCTAATTCAAGAGGTGCTCCGGAAACCGCCTCCGACATGGCTAAGGCTTCTCTACTATATCAATATCGAAACGAAGCGGGCAGTAAGGAGGTATATATTTACCGCTGCCGGTGGCGTAATAGCCAAGATAAGACCAAAATATCACTATCCCCGATTCGCGGTCACGCATGTGAAGAAAGGCGTTGGCAAAGCCATCCACCACATCTGTGGCGCCGCTGGTCATAGTTATTTCAGTATAGTCCTCCTTCCAATTTATGAGTTTGGGCTCATAGGTGGTGGATGAGGAATAGAAATCGTTGTCTTGCGCCACCTCTTTTATATTGCTGTCTATTACGGTGCCATCCAAGCGGCGGAGAGTATAATTGCAATAGATTTCACTGTCGGAAGTGAATTCATCCTCATTAAGAGGCGCTTTGGTGCGGATATAATACCAGCCTCCGGTACCGGAAATACCTTTTATCTCTTCATCTTCCACTGCTCCGGGGAAATTGGCCGCAACATAACGCGCCACTGAATCTTTCTCCCATACTTCTTCATCGCCGAAAGCATCTTTAAGGCTGATTATATACACAGTGTTGGTTCCGGAAACATTTTTTATATATTCCTCCTCACTGTCATAACGGATTACGCCCGAAAGCCAGCCGGGGATAAGCGCCTTGCGTGTGCCTCCCACTTTCATCGGGCCGTAGGCGGTGCCGCAGCCGAGCAGCATTTCCTCTATACCGACTCCCAAATTGTTTTCACCCCTGTATATTATTTGAGGGCCGTAGTAATAACGGTCGCGATAGAGTTCCAGCTGTCTGTTCACTATCTCCAAAGTAGAGGCGGAATAATTCCCCTTGATATCCATGACGCTGTAATCCATCCTTATAAAAAGGGAATCCCCTACGGGAATACCGGTGCCGGCAATTTCTTCATCCGGGAAAATATATACGCCAAGACATGTTTTCACCGCTTCCGGATGATATTTCGCCATATATTCGTCCAAATACAGCTTGGCTTGGGTGCTCTTTCCAATCGTATCCGTCTTTGCGCAAGAAACCAGCGCCGCCGCTGCCAGCAGAACTATAATTGTTTTTTTCATCTTTGGGTGTCTTTTTGCAGGAATTGTGCCACGGAAGTCTGAATATAATTGTAAACGTCTTCGGGTAATGGAATATCCTGCGGATAATATAATTTGCCTCCGGCCGCAAGTTCGTGGCCGCCGCCGTTGAAATATTTTTTTGCCAATACATTTGCGCTCCAACCACGTTTGGAACGTATGCTCACACGAAAGTGGTCTTTCTCCTGTTTTAAAAAGAGACTTATTTTCACTTCCTTTATTTCCAATGGAATATTCACCAAGCCTTCCGTCTCCCCCTGATTCAGCTCATAAGCTTGCAGAAAAGCATTTGTGGCCACCATATAAGCCGCACCACAAGGCAGAATCTTAAGATTGTCTTTCAGGAGTGCAGCTAATGCACGAACGCGGTTTTCTCTATATTCCTGATATAAATTCGCAATGATGTCATCCCTGTCCACACCGGCGGCCAACAACATGGTGGCCATCTCAAAGGTGGAGGGATACACGGAATTGGCGAAATTATTGGTGTCTGTGGTCATGCCTGTCATAAGGCCGTAACGAGTCTTTTCGGGAAGAGCCTCAGCGCTGCCTTCCAATTCCATCAATAACCAAAACAACAATTCGCAGGCAGAAGATATTTGAATCTCTGAAAAAACGAGATCAAAAGATGATAACTCGGGATTAAGATGATGATCTATCAGCACCTTATGCCTTGCAGTACAATCTGTCAGTACCTGCTCAAGTTTATCAGCACGATGAAAGCCATTCATATCCAACGCAAATAAAACATCGCACTCTTTCAAACAGGCAGCCGCCTTTGCAGGAAACTTCGCTGCATCTACAAAGGCCTCTCCCTCTGTTAAGAATGCCAAGGTTTCGGGCACGCTGTCGGGAATTATAAGAATTGCGCTTTTGCCTTTGCCGGAAAGATAATGTGTCATTGCAATACCGCTGCCCAACGCATCACCGTCGGGATGTGAATGGACCACAACGGCAAACTTTGAATAATCGCTCAATATCTCCCGCAGTTTGGAGATTCTTTTTTCTTCAAACAACATTTCAAAATTTTCAGTTAGCAAATTTAAGAATAATATTGCTTTTCAAGAAGGATTTTTCTAACTTTGTATGTTTATTTGAGTTTAAAGAAAACCAAACAATATGAAGAAGTCACTAAAGATTACCATCGAGATTCTGCTTGCAGTTATCTGCGTTATCCTGACTGTCCTAATAGTCAGAAGCATCAACAAGCCGGTTAAATTCAACAAACACAAGAATTATCGTGAAGGCATTGCCATCCAAAGGCTTAAGGACATTCGTACTCTTCAGGTAGCCTACAAAACGGTAAACGGCAAGTTCACCGGCGACGTAGATTCCCTCCTCAACTTCTACAATACAGGAGATATGTCGGTTGTACTCCAAGTCGGCAGTATGGACGACTCCGTAGCTGTAGCGCACACTGAAGCCATTAAAAAGAGAAATCGCAGAATTTCTCCTGAAGAGATGCTCAGAATGTATAAGGCAGGTGATCACAATTTAGTGTTTTCTATCGAAAGCAAAGTCCCTGTAAGGGACACTCTCTTCCATGACAGGGAGGATTTCGTACTCGATTCGCTCAGAACAATTCCTTTCTCCGGTGGCAGGCCTGTAGAAATGGAAGCAGTAGTTAAAATGGTTTCCGGAGTTCCCGTACCTCTCTTCGAAGCTCGTATGCCGTACAGATACCTGCTTAGGGGTTTGGATAATCAGCTGCGTATAAACCTCGATGCCGAACAGCGTGACAAAAACCGCTTCGAAGGTCTTCAAGTAGGCTCTATCACAGCGCCCAACAACAACGCGGGCAACTGGGAATAGTGGACGAAATTTCCTTACTTACG